>Ga0268261_10002808_pt1 | contig 12584 bp, 14 predicted proteins | sample TergutNc150P1_FD_190353 | JGI IMG/M metagenome (GOLD analysis project Ga0268261, IMG submission 190353) | Nasutitermes corniger P1 segment gut microbial community from laboratory colony in Florida, USA - Nc150 P1 (SPAdes) (version 2) | ecosystem: Host-associated > Arthropoda: Insects >... | reverse complement strand
GTATGTATGTATGTATGTATGTATGTATGTATGTATGTATGTATGTATGTATGTATGTATGTATGTATGTATGTATGTATGTATGTATGTATGTATGTATGTATGTATGTATGTATTATATATGTATATGTACTATGTATGTATGTTTATTTATTTATTTATTGCATGCTCTATGACTACAGTGATACTACATACTCTCTTACTATACTACTGTACAACTTTCTTACATGTATTGTAAATTGTATCTGTAGCTAGCCTAGGGTATCAAATGGGATTGAATTGACAAATCTTTTAAATGATTTATAATGCTTGCTTATTAGAGTGTTTTTGCTGGTTGGCCAGCCTCCTGATTTAGAAACAGCTATCTTTAAGCTATGTCTTTGTATCTTAAGTAATTCACATTCTTAGAGTAAGTGATCTGTGGTTTGGTCGTTTTAGCCGCATGGACATGCGGGCGAGGTTATTATTTTAAAACGATATAGGCACGACTTTTTGTTGCCGTGACCCGTCGACATGGTGGTAAGGTGTTGGTTTGTCGAAATTTTCATGTTCAGTCTTTCGGCAAATATCGGGAAGTATTCTTTGGTTGTGTAACCCTTAGTAGTATGGTGCCAGATACTTTGCCACTTTTTCACACTTGTTATTTCCATTTCACGTTTCACTACACATTTGGAGATTTGTTGTAACAGATTGCGATGTCGGCGTTCATAGCTGCCTCCTTTGCTAGCCTGTCGGCGAGTTCATTACCCTGGATCCCAGCGTGTGCCTTGACCCAGCAAAATCTGACGTTCCATTCAGCTTGTTTCAACTTCCATGTTTGTAGTCGAATTTTGTCTATGAGAGATGTGTGGATTCTGGTGTTTTTATGGAGTCCAGGGTCGTCTGGCTGTCTGTGTATATTGTTACCTTATTTCCTGCCGTGTTTATATTTTGAATGTATTCAAGGGATTTCAGTATCGCAACTTGTTCTGACTGATTGTTTGTACATCTCTTGTTTAGCCTTACTGTAGGCTCGTAGTGTGCTTGCCAGTAATAAATGTGGCACTCCCTTCGCCGACCCCTTTTCATTCTTGCTTCCGTCTGTATAGATTTGTATGGTGCTGTCATCCTCTTTACAGTCTTCGAGGATAGTGAACGATATAGCTGGGTGAAGCCAGTGTTTTGTTCTCGTGTCGTAATCGAACTGCTCTTCCTCTTTTTTGTTTTCTTTGGTGATTTGAAAGAACTGGGCGGTTTCGTTTATTTTAATGTCAATTGGAGTCAGGCCTGTAATCATACAGAGGGCTTCGTTTGAGACCGTGCGATAGGATTTAGCGATCCTAATGTTTATGAGTCTTTGGACCTTGGTAAGTTTTATATTGTAGCAGGCCTTTGTAAGTGCATTTACCTATATCGGAGCACCATGGAGGAGAAGGGGCAGTATGGCTCCTGTGTATATTGATTTCAGGGTGTCGTGACTTAGTCCCCAGTTAATTTTTGCTAATTTAGATAGAGCAAAGATCAGTTTAGAACACTTTTACGTTATATAATTTATGTGCTCCCTGAATGTAAGTTTGGATTATATTATTATCCCTAAGTATTTTAAGCTAAACACTTGTGTGAGGGGACGGAAATTGAGGTATATCTCCAAATCCTTCCTTTCTTTGCGTTTCCTTCTTGATAGTAACATGGTTTTCGATTTTTGTTAATTGAAATGAATTTTGTTGGCAATTGCCCATGGGGAAATCTTTGACAGTTCAATATTTGTAAAGTTTTCGGCTTCTATAACCGTTTTCCCTCTATGTATGTATGTATGTATGTATGTATGTATGTATGTATGTATGTATGTATGTATGTATGTATGTATGTATGTATGTATGTATGTATGTATGTATGTATGTATGTATGTATGTATGTATGTATGTATTTTTATCTATTGAGCATGCTCCTTTACCCTTAATAATACTACACGCTATGTTCACATAGTAGACTATTTGCTTAGAGAGGAGCAGTGGTTGTGGGTCTCCAACGCCCCTTTACAATTGGTCAGTTGCTTTCGTATCACATCTCAGTCTTGCATGGTTCAGTTATGCCCTCATTACAATCTGCTACAGCAGTTTAAAGTCAGTCGATTCGATAAAAGCAATAAATAAGTTCCTGTACTTTGTTACGAGTTCCTATTTACTGGTTGGCCAGTTCCCCTTTTTACGTATGCATTGTTTTAGAACTTCCCTCTGTGTGTGAATCGTTGTGCAATGGTTCAGCAGGTGATCCGTTGTTTGGTCGCCTTGTCCACAGATGCATGTTGCGTCGTCACGTAGTTTGAAGCGATTGAGGTATGCCCTCGTTCTCCCGTGCCCAGTCAGCATCGTTGCTAGATCTGGGGTCAGGTTAATTTTTATCCTCAGCCTGTGTTGTACGGTTGGAAAGTACCGTTTTGTTGTGGCTGCCTTATTGCATGTCGTCCATTCGTCTTGCTATTTTTGCCTGGCTTCTGCTGCTTCATAATACAGGGTACTCACGGGAATTCTGTTGAAAGCGATGCTGGTGCCGTTGCTTCGAGCCGCCTACTTAGCAAGTCTATCGGCCAGTTCGTTGCCGTAGATCCATACGTGGGCCTTAGCCCACGAGAACATCATCTTCCATTTATAGCTCTCTAACCTGGCTACCCTCTTTCTAATCTCTTCGACAAGGTAGGCGTGGTTGTTAGCATTACGAAGTGAATCAAGAGCAACCATACTGTCAGTTAATATTGTAGCCGTGCGTGGGTGGATTACTTTGTTGTGCAGCGATTCAATCGCCTCCAGAGCTTTAACTATGGCCAGCTGCTCCGCCTGGTTATTAGAGCATCTGTTATCCAGTTTGTTTTATTTGGGCGACAATTTCGTTACCTATGAAGATAGCTGCGCCTGACCAAACTCCTTGCCCATGCTTGCTTCCGTAGATGTATTCTTGTACCGATGCTTCCTCATTTCCTGCTACTTCTTTTATTGTAATGGCGTCTGCCTGCTTCAGCCAGTGCTAAAGTTCTACAGCACTGTCCAATACGAATGTGTGACTTCCGTTTTTTGTTGATGTAACGTTTGACCACCTCCTCCAGTTTGGTGTTTATGGACGTCATTCCCGTCAGAATGCAACGGGCTTCGCTTGACGTAGTGCGATACGCCTTTGCCATTCTTATGTTTATTAGACGCTGAATCCTGATGTATTTCTGTCCATTGTGCTTTATTTCATGGCGTCTATCCAGACAGGAGCTCCATATGTTAACAGAGGTAGGATAGCATCTTTGTATATAGTCTCAATGGCTGCATGTTTAATTCCCCAGGACAATTTTTCCATTTTTGATAAGCTGTAAATAAGTTTTGTGCATCTTTCTGCAACGTAGAATATGTGTTCTTGAAACTTAAATTTGAGATCTATAATTATACCCAAATATTTCATCCAAATGACTTGCTCCAGTGGTTTGTTATTTAAGTAAACTTTAATCTCCCTTTGTTCTCTCCGTTTTCTACTTAATACCAGCATTGCTATAGATTTCTACTCATTAAATACTATCTTGTTTTTTTGACCATAATGTTATTCTACTTAACTCTACGTTGACATAGTTTTCTACCGCTCTTGCTGATTCTCCTCTTATAGCCAATAGTAAGCCATCCGCAAAGGTCACCACTTTTGTTCGTGTCATATAATTTAAATTCAGCAAAGAATTATACTGTATATTCCAAAAACCTGGGCCACAGCAAGACCCCTGTGGTCCCATTTGCTTATTCCCCTCTCCAATCGAAAGCTGTTAGTTGACAAATTCGCTGTGCGCTGGGTAAAATAGCTGTTTGTCAGTTCGTAGAGGTTTTTTGGGCAACCACAAGCTCTCAGTTCCTTCAATACCCCGGCCTCCAATGCTGCATCAAAAGCTCCTTTGACGTCTAAACTCACTAGCGCTATAACCTCTCCTGCCTCTAGTCCTTCCTTAACAATTTATTTAATTTCCATGGCCGCGTCTATGGTGCCTTTTTGTGGTGTGAAACCGTACCGATTTTTGTTCATAAATCCTTGCGAAAATGCATGATGATTTATTCTATTTATTAAGACTTTTTCCAGCACATTCCCTTCTATTTTCAGAAAACATGGGGCGAAATTTAGACAATTCTTCACTGCTCTCCTTTCCTGGTTTAGTTATTGGTAATATTTTAGCTTTCTTCCAGCTCGTGGGAAAAGTTCCACTCCTGAGGCAACCACTGTATATAGCTGTTATGTAGCCGGGTAGGATGCGACACCTCTCTTAAAGATTTCGCTGGTTACCCCATCCTCCCCTGGCGCCTTATTGTGTCCCACCCATGCTTGCCACCGTATTCTTAATTTCCTGTTCTGTGAATTCCTTATGTATGTATGTATGTATGTATGTATGTATGTATGTATGTATGTATGTATGTATGTATGTATGTATGTATGTATGTATGTATGTATGTATGTATGTATGTATGTATGTATGTATGTATGTATGTATTTTTAATGTATTTATTGGCATGCTCCATTATATTAGATTAGTAATTCTACATGCTGTTTACATTTGGTGATTACAGTCTTTATTCCTTCTTTTCTCTTTGTTTTAATTTTGCGTTTGTCCTTCGGTCTCCTCCTTGTTGACTTGTTAGGTACTACTGAATGTTTGTTCCGTATTATGTGTTCATTTCTTTGATTTTATCTAACTGTTGCGTGAATTTGGCAGATGCTATGTAGTGTCTTTTGTTGAGCTTGTCCTTATTTATAGGCCATCTATCTTCTTCAGCTACTGCGGCTATTAGGCGTTCTCTGTCTTCGTGTAGTATTGCGCATTTGAGTAGTATGTGTTCCGTTGTTTGATTGTCGTTTCCGCATGGGCAGTTTGTTGCGTCGATGATTTTAAACATGTGGAGGTATGATTTTATGTTGCCGTGGCCCGTAACCATTGTTGTGAAGTTTTGTGTTAGGTGTATCTTCGTGTGTAGTCTCTCCGCTACTTTCGGGAAGTAGTCTTTTGTTATTCTCCCCTTAGTGGTTGTGTCCCATTCCCTCTGCCAGGTTTCCACGCTAGTGTTCTCTAGGTCCCTTTTTATGACGCTTTTTGGTACTCTGTTGTAGCTGATGGGTAAATCTGTTTTACGTGATGCTTCTTTCGCCAATTTGTTGGCTAATTCGTTCCCGCTTGTCCCTGCATGGGCTTTTACCCACCTGAACCGTATTTTCCATTCTCTGGTTTCCAGCTCGTGCACTGTTTGTCTTATCTCTTCAGTCAGGAATGTGTGTATGCCCGTATTGATTAATGAATCTAGTGTCGTCATGTTATCTGTATGCACTGTTACTGCTTTGTTTTCTTCGTTTGTCTGAGTAGTTTGTATGTATTCCACCGCCTTTAGAATTGCGAATGCTTCCGCCTGGTTGTTGGAGCACCTGTTGTCCATTCTGTACATCAGTTTTACGGTTGGGGTTCCTGGCCGTTTTATGGCTATGCCTGCTCCCACACCCTGTTCCGACCTGCTTCCGTCGGTGTAAATGTTTATTGGGGTTTGGCCGTTTGTGTCGTCTGTGGCTATGATACTGGCTGCAGGATGGAGCCATTGTTTGGGGAGTTTATCGTGGTCAATTAGCAAGTTCTTGTGTCTGTTTCCTCTGACGATTTTTTATAATTCTGCCGTTTCTTTTATTTTGATGTGAATGGGTGTTAATCCTGCAATTATACACAGTGCTTCATTTGACACTGTTCTGTACGCGTTCGCTATTTTTATGTTTATTAGCCTTTGCACTCTAGTTAAATTTTTCCTGTGGCTTGTCTTTCCTAAAATTTCCGCCCAAACCGGTGCACCGTATAGAAGGAGCGGCTGTATCCCTCCCGTGTATAGTGTTTTTAAAGCTTTATGGTTTAGTCCCCAGTTTGGTTTCGCTGAATTCGATAAGGCAAATATTATTTTCCTACATTTTTCTTTCACGTGTGTAATGTGTTCTCTGAACGTTAGTTTGTTGTCTATTATAATACCCAGGTATTTCATGGTTTTAACTTGTCTGAGTTGTTTGTTGTTTAAATATACTTCCAAGTCCTTTCTTTCTTTCCTTTTTCGACGTGTCAGCATTACTTTTGACTTTTGGTCGTTCAAACGGAACTTGTTTTCTTTTGCCCACATTGAGACTTTTTTCAGCTCTGTGTTGGCTATATTTTCTACTTCGCTCACCGACGTCCCTCTTATTAGTAATAAAAGATCTGCAAACGCTACTATTTTTGTACCGCTCGTGAACTTCAGATTTAATAGCGAGTTGTAAAAGATGTTCCACATGCCTTTGCTCACTGCTCTTTCTATGGTGATGTTTGTTGCCAGGGTTGCTGTTCGTTGACTAAAGTAATTTTTTTAAGGTCGAATAAGTTTCTTGGGCACCCGCTTTCTTGTAAATTTTTAGCACACTTGGCCACCACGCGGAGTTGAACGCTCCCTCCACGTCCAGACTTACAGTTACTGTAATTTCCCCTCTGCTAAATCCTTCGTGCACAAATTTTTTACAGCCATTGTTGCATCTATTGTACTCGTTTGTGGGATGAATCCGTACTGGTTCTTTTTTAGAAACTCGGTAGAGTGAGTGTGGTGGTTAATTCTGTTTATCAATGCCTTTTCGAGTATCTTTCCCCAATGTTGAGAAGACTTATCGCGCGGTATTTGGTAACATCCTGGCTGTTTTGTGTGTCTGGTTTGGTAATCGGTATGATTTTTGCCTTCTTCCATATCTCCGGGAAGATTCCGTTTTTTAGGCAGCCGTTATACATTGCTGTTATGCTTTTTGGAAGTATTTTGAATGTTTGTTTGAATATTTCAGCCGTGGTCCCGTCTTCGCCCGGGACTTTCTTTTTGTCCATGCCTTCTATCACTCTTCTAATCTCATCTATTGTAAATTCGCAGTCGTCTGGTGTGTTTGGCGGTCTCTGACTTGTTTATGGTAATTGTTGTCTTCAAGTTCGTTGTCTTCTGGGGTGAAGTATTCTAGCATGAGCATGAGGGTTTCTTTTGTGTCCTTTGTTAGTGAGCCGTCGGGTTTCCGGAGTGTTGTTATCTGTATGTTGTTTTTCTTCTTTCCTGCTGCCAGTCTGTATACCGCATTCCAGAGGTTGGCTTCTGTTGTTAAATTGCAGTATTCTGTCCATGATTTGGTTTTTTCTCTTTTTATTGTCGCTGCGTATTTTGATTTTTGATCAAGGTATGTCGCTTTGTTTTTCTCTCTTTGTTCTGCATTGTCTCTTGTTCTTTGGTATGTTCTTCTTAGAGCGTTCGTGGTTTTAGTCAGTTCTGTAAGTTCTTTTGTCCACCAGGGGACTGATTTGTACTCCTGTGTTACCTTTGGTGTCTTTGTTGTTTGGAATGATTGTTCGCACGCTCGTCTCATCGCTTCGATGAAGTCTTCTATTTGTTGTGCTGTATGATTGTCCGTTAATATTCTTTTGTAGGGTCTTTCGTCCAGGTCGTCCTCGCTGTTTTTGTTGCTCTGTTCCCGGATCATTCTTTCCACTGTCCTGCGTATATTTCGTTGGTACGTTTCCATGCTTTTCGCGTTCACCGTGAATTTCTGTCCCGTCGGTTTTGTGTTGTTGTGGCTCATGGCCGTTCTTATGTCATAGTTTATTATGCTATGGTCTGAGTTGCTTTCTTCATCACTGATCTTCCAGTCTGATATCCTCCTTAGTACGTTGCTCGTTACTAGTGTTAAATCTATGTTGCTCTTGCCTGTTCGGCTTTCAAATGTGGTATTTGCGCTTGGTTCGTTCATTATGTGTAGCTCTTTGCTGATTATGTATTGTTTCAGGTGATTTCGCCTATTGCTCGTTGTTGTGTCGTGCCATGATGTCTACCTAGCGTTGCTGTCCATCGTAATGATTGCTCCAACCCTTTTTGCGTGTTGTAGGATCGCGTCCACTTCGGTCAGATCGTGTTCCAGGAGTTTTTGTCTGTCGAAGTACATGCTTGCTAGAATGATTGTGGTGTCACCGCTTGTTATTTCCAGTGTAATTGTGTCTTCGTCTGAAAGTTGTGTTATTAGCGTCGCGTCCACTTTTCTGTTTGTTATTATTACCGCTGCTGTACTTCTTGCCTCCCCAGCTGTGAATGTTTTGTATTGCGTGTTTATTCCTACCGCTCTCCCTTGATTAATATACGGCTCCTGTATGCATATTATGTCCACGTTGTTGTCGGCTGTGTATTTCATTAGGTTGGCTGTAGCTACTCTCGAGTGTGTCAGATTGACCTGTGCGCACTTTAGCTCTACTTTTGTGTCGTCCATGATTTGAGTGTGTGGCTGCCTGTCTTCTCAGTAATCCGTGTTCCTCTTATACTTTTCTATGATAGCCTGCATACTGGGGCATTTCCTGTCCAGTGAGGAGTGGTTTTCGTTTATTTTTGTGTTCTTGTTGTGGTGGTTGTACGTCCGACAGTTTATACATTTGAAATCCACTGGTTGGGCTTCGCAGTCCTTCAGGTTGTGATTGCCTCCGCATAGCGGGCATGTTTCTGTCCCCCTGCAGTCCTTTATTCTGTAGTTAAACCTTGAGCATCTCAAGCAACGAGTGGCGACTAGGTAGTCCTCAATGCTACAATCAATCCATCCTAGTTTGACTTTGTTCTGTATCAGTTTCTTCCTTGTGTGGGAATTTACTTCTATTACTATGTTCCGAGTGCGTTTTTGTCTCATAAGTGAATTTAGGAATGATTTCCCCTTTTTCTATGCCTAAGTTGGTGTTCTGTGCTATTAGGGTGCCCTCTATGTTATCTGTAGATATTTCCTCTGGGATGTGTATTTTCAGTCTTGGTTTTCGCGGTCTTTGTATGTTTGTTTCCATTTTGTCTCCCAGTTTGTCCTTTATGTTGTTCGTTAGGGTCTGTGCCTTCTGGATGCTTCCCGTTTCTATTTGCACTCTCCGTCCCTTAAGGTTTTGAGTGATCCTATTCCCACCTTTATTTCTGTCGGGTTTATATTTGATTTCAGCACTTCTTTAATTTTATCTGCAGTTTGATTGTTTTGGATGTTACAGTCAGTTTGTATCTTTTCTGTATTGTTTTCTCCTCCACTGCCTCCAAGTAAAACGTTACTTTCCCTCCGCCTGACGGCGACACCATCCTCTCTAGTTGGCAGTATGGTGCTCGCGCTGGGGCGCTAGATGGCACTGCTATGTAGTTATTTGTTCTACCCACGACCTCGCCTCGAAAGGCGTTGGTGTTGGCTACTTGCCTTTCCGCTAGGGCACTAGATGGCTCTGCTATGTAGTTATTTGTTCTACCCGTGACCTCGCCTCGAAAGGCGTTGGTGTTGGCTACTTGCCTTTCCAATTCTGTTATTTTCCTAGCATTGTTTTCGTTTGTGTCTAGTAGCTTAACAAATGGTTTTCTTTGAATACTCACTGTGTCGAAAATTGTGGTCTTCAGTTCTTTCTTCATATTCCCGCTGCTTTCCGTGGTAGACACTATCACGTTAAGAGCGTTTTCAATACCCTCGTTCACGTCGTCCGCCATCTTGGCATTATCGTGTATGTATGTATATATGTATGTATGTATGTATGTATGTATGTATGTATGTATTTTTTAATTTATTTATTAAGCATGCTCCATCACCCGGAAGTGACACTACATACTATAATGTGACTAGCTATTGATTCTTGGTTATAGGTTGGGGATGCAGGGTCTGCCTCTGCTCTAGGCGTCGGCCGCTGCATTCCATTTACAGTGTATAAACAGTGTATGATATTTCTTAGCACTTTGCAGTTACACCGTCACCGCTATAATTTGTCAAAATCTATTGAATTTGTGAATTTCATAAATGAGTTCAGATGTTTGGTTATTAGATCGTGTTTGCTTATTGGCCAGATTGCATGTTTTAGTGTATACTTCTCGAGTATTTCCCTTTGTTGTTGAAGTAGGGTGCAATGGTATAGCAAGTGGTCCGTAGTCTGATCTCCCTTGTTGCAAGGACATGTTGCACTTTCCAATAATTTGAATCGGTGTAGGTAGGCTCTGGTTTTACCGCGTCGTGTCACCATAGCTGTGAAATTTGAGGTTATGTGTATTTCCGATTTGAGTCTGTCTGTTATGCTCGGATAGAATTGTTTTGTTTGAGCTGCCTTTGGACTTTCCTTCCAATTTTGTTGCCATTTTAGCTTGGATTCTTCTTCTAGCTCCCGGAACAGCGTACTCAAAGGTATTCTGCTGTAGGAGGTTGTCTTATCTTTGACCCGCGCCGCAGTTTTGGCCAGTTGATCAGCCAGTTCTTTTCCGAGGATCCCTGCTTGGGCCTTGACCCATGCAAATGCTATTGTCCAGTTGCATCTCTCCAATTTAGATAGCCTTTCCCGTATCTCTTCGATTAGATAGCTGTGGTTGTTTACGTTCTTAATCGAGTCCAGGGAGATTCTGCTCTCCGTGATTATTGCTGCAGTGCGTGGGCTATTTTCCTTAAAGTCTGTCGTTTCTAAAGCTTCTAGAGCCTTGGCTATCGCTAGTTGCTCCGTTTGATTATTGGAGCATCTGTTATCCAGCTTGTATTTTAGTTTTATGAGTTCATTTCCAGAGAAAATTGCCACTCCTGCCCCGACCCCTTGTTCATTTTTGCTCCCATCTGTGTATATCTGTATGGTTTTGTCATCATATTCCTTTACATCGATGAATGCAGCCACGTCAGCCGGATGTGGCCAATTCTTGAGTTCCACTTCTAGGTCAATTGATTGAGTTAGGGCTCCTTTTTCTTTTCTAAGAAAGTACTGCTTAGCCGCTTCTTCCGTCCTAATAATGATCGGGGTCATTCCAGCTAAAATACAGAGTGCTTCACTCGATGTAGTGCGAAATGCTTTGGCTATTTTTATGTTCATTAGCCTTTGTACCTTAATGTATTTTAACCTGTTGTTTTCAAACCTCATAGCCTCTGCCCATACCGGGGCACCGTAGAGTAGGAGAGGTAATATCGCCCCTTTGTATATAGTCTGCAGCGCTTCGTGGTTTAGTCCCCATGTTAGTTTAGCTGATTTGGATAAGCTGTGAATAAGTTTGCTACTTCTTTCGGCTGCGTAGCTTATGTGTTCGCTGAATTTGAATTTATTGTCAATTACAATTCCTAAATACTTCATCGTTGATACCTGTTGTAGAGGTTTGTTGTTTAAATACATGTTAATTTCTTTGTTTCCTTTTCTTTTCCTCCTTGATATTATCATAACTTTAGACTTGTCTTCATTGAAGTTAATCTTGTTATTCCTCGACCAAGCTGTGATTTTGCTCATTTCAATGTTCGAAATATTTTCTGCTGCCCTTATAGTTTAGTTTCTGATAGCTAATATTAAATCATCAGCGAATGCTATGGCTTTAGAACTTTTCGTGAATTGAATGTTCAGTAGGGAATTGTATAGGATGTTCCAGTACCCTGGCCCGCAGCAGGATCCTTGCTGTCCCCTATCGCGACTGTTCTCTGTATACTGGCATAGTTAGATGAAAGGACTGCGGACCGTTGGCTAAAGTAGCTTTTAGATAGATTATAAAGGTTTTTGGGGCAGTTATAAGCTTTTAGCCCATTTAAGATGCTGGGCCACCAGGACGCGCCAAAGGCGCCCTTGACATCGAGGCTTATTAGGACTATGAATTCTCCTGCTGCCAGGCTTTCCTCTACAAATCCCTTCACAGCCATGTCTGCGTCTGTGGTGTTCCTTTGAGGCCTGAAGCCATACTGATTTTTGTTCATGATGTCATGGGCGAAAACATGGTGATTGATTCTATTTATAAGCAGTTTCTCTAGCACTTTCCCTCCTGTGTTGAAAAGACTTATGGGGCGGAATTTGGAGACGTCGCTGTTTTTTTCCTGGTTTCACAATTGGTATCAGCTTTGCAGTCTTCCGTCTCTTTGGGAAGACTCCTCTTCGCAGGCAGCCGTTGTACATGGCAGTTATATATCTGGGGAAGACCTCGAAGGCACTTTTGTACACTTCGCCAGTTATACCGTCTTCACCCAGCACTTTCTTTTAATCCATGCTTACGACTGCATTCCTGGATTCCTCAACAGTGAAATTTATATCGTCATCTGTGTCTGCGGGTTCTAAAGCTTGGGCTCTGGCTAGTTTGTGGAGTTCAGTGTCGTCTTCTTCTTTGTCATCCGATGTGAAGTGTTCCAGCATAAGCTGTAGGGTTTCTCTCAAGTCTTCATTTAGGGATCCGTCGGATGTTCGCAGAGTTGTTATTTGTGTGTTGTCCCTTCCTTCCCTGCCGTTAATTTATACACTTCGTTCCATGGGCTTGAGGATGTCGTCAGATTTCAATATTCCTTCCAGGACTTATTTTCTCCCTTCTAATTGTTGCTTCGTACCTTGCTTTCTCTGCTAAATAGATGGTTTTCCGCTGTTCCCTCAAACCTTTATATTTCCTTGTTCTCTGGTACCTGTATATATGTATGTATGTATGTATGTATGTATGTATGTATGTATGTATGTATGTATGTATGTATGTATGTATGTATGTATGTATGTATGTGTGTGTGTGTGTGCGTGTATGTATGTATGTATGTATGTATGTATGTATGTATGTATGTATGTATGTATGTATGTATGTATGTATGTATGTATGTAT
>Ga0268261_10002807_pt1 | contig 12588 bp, 5 predicted proteins | sample TergutNc150P1_FD_190353 | JGI IMG/M metagenome (GOLD analysis project Ga0268261, IMG submission 190353) | Nasutitermes corniger P1 segment gut microbial community from laboratory colony in Florida, USA - Nc150 P1 (SPAdes) (version 2) | ecosystem: Host-associated > Arthropoda: Insects > Digestive... | reverse complement strand
AACCTGTATTTTACAGCATGACGTACACCAGAGGTAGCAGATACAGTTTTTAATACTCCTGATGATGGGTGCATGACACCCGAAACATGTAGAGTAACGTGACAGAGAATAAATGTCTACATACTGTCGCATCGTGTTGGACCTTTATTAACATTGAATCATGATGCACGGAACCATGTGTTTAAAATTTCTTGGTTTATGTTTTGTGCCTCTGTCTCCATGTGAGGTTGAAGGCATATGTAAACAAGATCCTCTTAAAATACGTGTCAAGTAACTGAATCGAAGCGCTCTAATATATAAAACTAACATAAAATAAGCAAATTAATAACAGAATTACCTGACGTCATAATTACGTCATAATTAAACACGGTTTGGACTGTGATAAAAGTTTCGCGTATTCATAGACTGAAGAAAATTTAGAAGTTAGGGTATAACTTCTCATACTTGAAATTATTCCCTCGAATCCGACACAGCATAGAGGTCTAAGTTGGCCACTTTGTATGGAAGAATTCTTCTCTTTTTCGGCTTAGAGTTTCGTTGTTTCCCGTCTTACATTCTCCAATAAAACGACGAAACCATATAGCTACGTCCTTTGGTTTAATCTTAAATCAAATTTGGATGTGGATTTTCCAAGCTACCGCGTATATCTAAATATTTTCCTGTAGGTTTGTAGTTTGTTTTATTTTTTGCTGAATGCACATTTCACTCTTTTCATGTAGGACTGTCTTCGATTTTAATTTTTTCGTATTTGGTATACACTTTGACTTTTTTTACGGGGTTCTGACGATGGCAAATTTTATGAAGGATTACAGTTTCTTGAGCTTGATTATCAGTTCTTTTACAAACACTGCTCAGAAGCAAGTATCTTTCCGTCCTGACGGTAAAAGCTGTGGTTACACTTGCTCAGGCTAAGTAGAGTGTGTGACTCTTAATATGGGAACCAGATTTCTGAAGATCATTGTTCTTAGAATGCTAGGAAGTGGGAGAAATTCATAAACCAGTAATCTTTCGACATGCATTAAAAGTTTCATTCCCATTTCTCAAATTTTATTTGCACCTTTATCGTTCTGAATCCAAGTTTTACTGCTCTGTAAAAATGTGGAAAGGGCCATTACTTTAAACTGTTAACTGTAATTCCCTGCTCTATTCGTGATGTTCCCCTCACCGTTCTTCAACTGTCTTTAAACTGTTTTTACATCTTTATAACATGGGGCTTTCTCAGTTCTGTGAAGAAAACACATAGCAGGTAAAACGTAAAAAAAAAATCCCATCCTTAATGTCCGAAGACTTTTGTCTTCTGAGATATGATTACAAGTGCTGTGGTGGATATATATTGCAGAGGAAACTGTCCAGGTTTATTCCCCTGCGACGAAAACGAAGGCACCATATTCCTTCCATTCTTCGGTACTTAGGTATCTGACTGAGCTGAGTGATATTAGAGCCTTCATATAAATAGCCTTCATAATCGCCACCTAATACTTCTAGATGTCATTTAAAGTTTATTTGTCTTCAGTAATTTTTATATTCAGGCGTCTAGCAGTTAAAATTCTTTATTAACAAATGTATGTACAAAACTGTATATATTTTAACGGTTTTAAAGTGTTTAGTATATCCAGAATGTACTTACTATGTTTTTGAAATACTTTTATTCCTGAGGAAATATCTTATAAATATTAAATACACACGTTAATAAATAAAAAAGGCACACTTTTAATTCAGTATAATTCTTGTCACACAAAGTAGGATTGAAAGATCCTCAAGTTAAACTTTTGTTTGGCGGTGACACAATTGGGTCACCGGGTCGCTCGCACGCTCCCATCGTCTTCGGTGGTCTTCAAAAAGTATTGCCTTTACACGATTTGTGGTAGCTGGGGTTTCAATCAATAACTTGCACGTCGCTGAATGTGGAAAGTCCTTGTCAGCTGTATGAGGTCAGGGACACAGAAGAACATTTACTTTCAGAAACATGAAACCTGAAACTATTTGCTTCGGCTAGAGCTGTCATTCCAAAACTGAAAAATTATATTTTGACTGTAAGGGAACACCGCGTTTAGTTGAAGTGAAAGAATTTCGCACTTTGCTCTACTCAACAAAAGAACGGACACAAATTCTGTCTGCCTGCGTGTGCCTTTCCACAATACCATCAATTGCCACTTTAATGTTTGCTTTTGTTTTATCAAGAGGGTATCTCGACTGGCATTCTCTGGTTCTCATGTTGACAGAAGTGTACGAAGATCGTACGTCGTTTTCGCAAAGCCTTCACACGACCCTTTCATGACCCAGATGATTCCAATCGAAATTTTAGGTTCTTCCTTTAATGACCGCAAAGACTGCTGAATTGTGAGATATGACGCCGTGTAGTTTGTTATAGTCTACCAACGCAGAACGACACTCACCAGACTACCCAGTATCGCGTACCTTAATAGATTAAAATTCGGACGAATCCAGACCACGTTTTGCACCCTATTTCTTTAGTAATCATTTATCCTCCAGAATGTGTTTCTAGTTCCTGAAAACGGTGTCTTCATTCCAAGGCTTCTGAATAAAGTTTTTTTTTTCGCATCTCAAATTTCCCTCCTCAAATTTACTTCCCTTAATTTTATCATCCCCATAATATTTAGTCACAAGAAATAAACGTGACTTTCACTTATTCTCTGTCTCAATATCATCTCTCCCCGTGGTGGCAAATTTTCCTCCGAACAACTGTTTTTCCACGTCCTCACACTGTGTTCCTCCAGTAAGACGAGAGACCAAGTTTCTTACTGACACAAAATAGAAGGTAAAATTACAAGGTTGTGGTCCCCTGGCATGCGACGACTTGCTGTTTGACAAGTACGTAACAACGTATCGAAAAAATATATTTTCTCTATCTTCAGTGCAGACTGGTGTGCTGACTGTTGTAGGTGCCGCAGCTATGCTGCACTTTCCGGAAGAAACTATTACTTCTGACTTCTGTCTAGAAGGTTAGGCTTTCTTCCGTACATGCTCTCTAATTTGGCAAATAGCTGTCCTAACATCATTTCGCTGTAATTCATTGCCCGAATATTCAGAGAAAAAGGCTGAAATTAATTCTGATAACAATGTATAATCTGGTAGGTCTGCAACAAATTTCTGAGAAATAAATTGTCTTCGTCTTCAAAGTGCATATAAGGAATAAACTACACCTATTTCGTGGAACACAAACAGTTTTATTGAATTCAAAATTAATTTAAGGCAACGGGATGGCTTCCAGATATTTTGCTGTTACTAGCCTCTATTCTTCCATCAATCGGTACAAGAATTTCAAAAAGAAGATCCTAAGTACATTTTGATTTTACAATAAACCTGTTTTTTGGCGAAATAAATGTAGTTTCTGTAGTAATTATCACAAAGAGATAGCTTCCATAAAGATGGCTGTCATCTGTCAGTATTATTCCACCAGTTAGTACAAAAATCTAAAAGGAAAGATCCTATCTTTCTTTAGATTTTTGTATTGAATTCTTCACACTTTTTGAGTCACAATAAAACTGTGTTGTGTTCGACGACATAAGTGTAGTTTATTCATTAATTAACACAATATGATGGCTGCCATACAGACTGCATGTAAGGACTCAGTCTCGGAAATTGCATGTTGTTAGTTGATAGAAACCATAGTGTCGGAGATTCCTACTACCCCCATTTTCATGGCACATGTGGACACTTACTCTTGAAAATGCAATATAGCTGCGTAGGTAGACACGAATATTTCGGAAGAACCTGCTGCTAATCTTAGGGGCAAAAAATTGAAGATAAAAATGAAGATAGCAAGTTCCTCCACAACGTTGATATCGATCTCATAACTACTGGACATGTACGAAAAGAAGTGCATCTTTCTATTCCGCAGTTACGGGAAATTCCGAAAGTCGGCGTCTATATAGCATACTACACGGTAGGGCAACCCAGAAGGCAATAACCTTAACCACTGCCGATCACCACAACGTCCAGTACCACATTTAGGCAGGCAACCTGTACCATGCAGAGGACAGTATGTTATTGCTAATATTATAGGACGGAAATGTCCGCTCTAAGTGGCCATACGATGGAGGAACAAAGTCACCGCACTTGGGGAAACCTGCTGGAGGACGAGGCATATCGCTCTCTTCACCAACCTGCAGCACGAGGGCCATACCAGCTCCAGCGTGGTACAACACGTGGCAGTGGAAGAACCAATAACCTGAAACATATCATCTTGTGTACAGATATTACCAAGATACAAGCAAGGGACGTCGTATATGCTGCGCTTAGTTGTGCATTTTTAAACTACTGTGATTTTTGTAAGTATGTATAATTGTGTTACGGACCTTAAACAAAGGTGAAATCTAAATGTTTAAGTAAACAAGTCATAAATATATAAGGAAGTTTGGCAGTAGGCCTGTATCTCAAACCTTTCTTGTTAACATTTATTGGCCAAATGAGATGCCCATGTCCCGATAATGTAACTCTTTATGGACGGAAAAGGAAACACTGTCCCACTAAGGAAAAAGTGATGGCAATTTAAAACGAAAGTAACTCCGACCTTCAGCAGCTACAGAGGGATTTACATGCCGGATAGTAAAAGTTGATCTCCTTACACATTGGTGGTGTCTGACCAGTGAACATTTTGCTACAGAGGAAAGGGGCTCCACAACACTCTGAATAGTGGGCCGGGTGTGACCCAGAGACCTTCTAAACGCTGGGAAAGGGGTCCTTATCTCTGCTGGGAACTGCACCCCCTTACTCGGTCGTCCAGCCCGTGGCCTAGTCACTGTACTGATAAAGTGTCCTTAATGTCGTGTTGTATAGTATGTGGATAGAAATACGGCTGTCTACAAAGCATCTGCTGTACTCCTGTTGTACAAAGCGTCTGTTGTGCTCCTGTTGTTCAGGTTTGAGGAAAATAATCTGAAATGTAACTACACGTGTGTCAGAAGACAAACAGAGAAGAGTATTGGGATTTCAAGCTGACCACCTGCTGCACTACATTACAAACGTGATCCACATCAAAACAATAACATTCCTTCTCAGCATTACCGGACTTCACACTTATTCTTGTTAAGTTTCCGAGTAATTTTATCCCGACATTATTAGCAACAGAGTACAAGCCGTTGTCGGCTTGTTTCCTTTTTCATGGGTGTTGGCCTTTCCATATTTTTCTCAGGCAACTGACGTTTTTTCTGCCACCTACAATATATTGATACAACTGAAATGTCTGTCTCTTTGATTCATGACGAAATATGAATCAATATTACATATAATCAATAATAAATACATTTGTTTTGTATATAAGTATTTAAACTCTTATTTCGTCCTTTGTTTTGTGGTCATGTAATATTATTTCTACATTTAATTTGCATGCAAGCTTTGGCATGGGCTTAATATAAATTAACATCAAAGACAATGAGACGACTTCTTTATGGAGAAACCACTCTCTAACTCATAACACTATGGTTGATAAAAATCTATAACTGTTATGTTGTCAGTTAAAATATACGAAGAATGTCTGCACAGAATATAAAATTGCAGCATAACTAGAAGAAGATTTATTCTTTCAGCTGGCTAAGCAATTTTCCATCTCTACAGATCCATTTAAAAACTTACGTGACTGTGTGTAAAAATACCGCCCATTTATCCCATATTGAGCCAAATGAAGCAAAGTCCAAACCAGCATCTCCTAGTCTCAACGTATTCATTAAAATTGCAACCCTAGGTACCTGAGACGCACGAGTTCTATGAGAGGGTTGGTTTTAATTTTAACTTTTCAAATTGCAACTTCCTATGAAAATCGGCGTGTTAAAATGATGTTGTTGACTTCTTCATATCCTATTTAATGTTTTCTTTAAAGTTCTCGTATCTAAGTTACATATAATTCAGCTCTGTACAACTCATAAAGCCAGGTTCTGTTATACAGAAAGCACCCTTTCTCTTCTCTGCAACTATCAATATGTTAATGCTGTTTAGGTAAAAGAAGTAGCTGTTTGTTCTAGGAATTACACACGTATTCACTGAAGCGGAAAAACGAGGAGCTTTTGACGTTGAAGATGGAGGTGCGTGCTCTAACATTCAATGTGAAACTTTGAATAGCTTCAGGGCTTAAGGCAGTATAGGCCTGAGGGTATTTCTAGACAAAACAGCATTGCTTATACTTTAGTGTTTTCGCATGTAAAAAGTACTATTTTTACGGAAAGGGTATCTCGGTCAATACAGTGACCGATTACAGGCTGGAAGACCGGAGTCATGTTCCCCATATGGAGAGAAATTTTCTCTGTGTTACTACGCACAAAAATTTCTTTCCGCTCCATGAATTGATTTCAACAACGGGTACCCAGATTACCGGTGGTATGAAGAAGCTGCAGTCTGAAAGATGTCTCACATCGTGTAATGGAGAAATTGAGAATGAGTGGAGTTATACCTTCATTCCAACAGATATTCTTTACATAATGTTTTCAGTACAGGAATATTTCTCACATACAGAATATTATAACTAAACTTTTAGAAAAGATAATTTATTTTAATATTACTTTAATATTATATGTACCGTGCGTTGTATAGAAATTAATTTATAAAACCAAGTTTACAGGTAAGGAAGACGGAAGTGGAGTGAGGGAGTGAGAATTTCATAGTAGCCGGCATCCCGTGTCAAAGAGAACTGAGGATACTGGGGTCGCAAAGGCCCGGATAACAAGACAAACAAGTTATTATTCTGGCCTTGAGAGAGGAATAGAAGCTATGATCCATGAATAGAGGTACTTGAAGGCAGGGAGTCGTGGGGTGAACATGGAGCCTGCCGTGTCATTCAGTGGAGAGACAGGACAGTGTATTTGTGTTGTTGCTCAATATACTGACTAACAAATAACCAACCACTGAGGTGTAGTTATTTGATTAGAGTGCTTCACCCATCGATATGTGTTCGTGGACAGTCCTGGTTGCGCATAATCCACACGAAACCTACCACGTATATTCCCTGAGATATGACGTGCTTCTCGATGAACAACTAGCCACCTGATCCTTATACCTCATGCGACCCTTACTAGGATAAAAGACAGAAGCCATACCACCTGACAAGGAAGGAATGAATAAGGATCAGTTATAATATATACACACCAGGCGTTAGGAAGTCTTCTACACGTTGCGGCACGCCCAAGGTGCCGTCTTCAAAGAATCCTCTCAGTAGCTAAAGTAGGGCCCTCAAATTGTCCATTGTTTAAAAAGTGGGTAAAAACACAGCCACACATTTGCACACGCATTAAAAATTTCAGTTAAAACACAAGAATGTCCACAGCACAAATATCATATCGAAAAGTGTAAGGCAAAATTTCACTGTTCTTTATTTGGATAAAGTTGATGAAATTATGGGATGTGACGCCGTGCAGTTTGGCAAAATTTTACAAAATTTCGAAAGAAAGTCCTGGTTCTATGATCATACCAATTAGTCGCACGAACGTCCATTAATATGTCCTAGAAATGTGTGTGGAATTTGTGGCGAGAAAGTGGTGTTGAAAGTTGCTGTTCTCCGAGGAGCTCGGTATTCCCTTGCCGGTTATCATTCCACCAGTATTCCTTGTTCATTCATCTAAAGTCGAGAATATGTAGCCTAGATATTGATTGCGTTGCTAAATATAGTACATACTACATGGTCTCAAATATCAGATTATATTATTTTGACAGTTAATATGCTTACCTGGGTTATCGGCCAAGATTCTGATGACACTGTATCCTGAGGCAGGTACAGCTATTGTATCCTTAAATGCTGGAGACTTTGAAATTTTCGAAATTCCACGGCGCAAATCTTCAATTACATGATCTTCGTTTTGTCCATTCTTAAATTCTCCCATTGCAATAACGTTAAAATAATATCCGTGCATGTGAAACGGGTGGTTAAGACCACCACCGCCTGTCAAAATAAGGAACAATTTTTCTTATAATAATTAATGTAGAATCTTATATATTCTAAATCTATAATCGAATACCAGCATGGGTTTAAATGCAGACGTGATATTTTAAAGTAATTACATTTTATTTACGATACGGAAGAAAAAGTTTGAATTACCTCACTCTTTGCAAGAAGAAATGTCATTTTATGTACTTAATATGGCTCCACATTCGTACATTAAAGAAACATTTCAATTTATGCAATAAAACAAACCACTGCACATGTATATAGTATGCTTCATCACATAAACACGTTTCGTTCTTTTTTGCGATCATCCTCAAGGTTGCATTGCAAGAGAACTAAGAACACACTAAACTGTCAAACTGAATAAATGAAACCACTGAAACTTATGATAGATTTTTCAGACTCTCCAAATGGCCACAAATTTTCAGCTGATGTATTACTAAACAGATTAAAGTTTTAGTGGCTAAAACCGATAAAAGTGCGTGTATTATTTTATGTCGTTAATACACACCCCGTTGACTCCTTAGAGGTGTGTATCACAAGGGGGGTCGTTTGAGAGTTTGAGAGTATGAGACATTTTTCGTAACGTTCTATGGTTCCACTGGTGCAGTTTGGCAGTTTATTGTCTTTTTGGTACTCTTGTAAAACTACCCTGATAATGATCGCAAAATCGATCGAAACATGTTGATAATTAGTAATATGTGATAAAACATACTGTATACATATGCACTGGTTGGTTTTGTTACATACGTTTAACCATACCATTTTATGGTACGGTTTTACTTATATGTTTTCATATAATTTTACGTATGTTGCGAGAAATCATCTGGAAGCAGTGTTTCGTGATTGCTGGTTTGGTAGAGGTGTCGCCTGGCCGATGCAAACACATGACCTGGCCCCGTTTGACCTCTTCCATTGCGGTCATCCCAGAAGTCTCATTTGCGATACACCCATGAAAACGAAGAGGATCTAGTAGTTAGTATTCTAGCAGCGTGCGAAACTATTCAGAACAGGCCAGGGATGTTCGACAGAGGGCGCCACAATATGGTACAAGGCTGCAGTACCTGCTGTGGATTCAGTGGCTGCCACTTGGAACAGCTCTTGTGAATTAATAGAAAATAGTACCACAAAAATTCTACGCAAAATATAAAACCGATAAACGCGTCTGAGAAGGAAATAAAAATGAAAAGAGACTGATGACCCCTAAAGCTAAATCTCAAGGATTGCCTATCTCCCCAGCTGCAATACCGCGTCTATTTCAGCATGAATGAGACGTTTTCGACCACACGGTCCTGTCTCAAATTGCCTTCTTTTCACTCTCCTACAACCCCAAAAACTTTGTAGAAACTATTACTTTACGCCCTCCAAATGATATAGTCAGTTTAGTTTGTTAGTTCTCGCTTACCTTTGTCAATCAGAATAAACTGAGCTACTGCATGAAGCGGAATCCGGACTATATGTACACATTTACAGAAACCCTCAGAACCAGAAGGACATCGCGGCGTTCCATCACATTCCGTGGGGCAGAAAACACTTTGGCTGATGTCACCTCGCTGGCTGAGAAGTGGCGATGACGGAAACTGGAAACTTATGTTGTTGACGATACCTCTGAGCAAAACGTTGTCTCTTGGTTCTGTGACGAAAAAGGTTTATTTTTTTTACCCTTCTTGTGAAGATGCAAATGAACCTTCAGATTCCATAAAAATTACACTTCCCGACTACATCAACATCTGTCATTTCTTCAGCGGGGCTCTACTGCACTGAGTTAGCGCGAGAAATCCAAGAGGTTATCACACGCGACGAATTCTCTTACTCTAAGCTTTTGATTTTGAACAAGAAAAGATATATACAACTTTGAGTGGATTACGATATGGTAATTTTAAAGATGGGTCTTCAAAGACTATGTTGTCAGCACGTGAAATAGTTTCTTATGGTTCAGGATGTAGTCCAGGAGTGGAAATTTCTAAAAATAGGTCTCAAAAAAGCAAACAATTTACTGCGTTCAGTGACCGTCAGTTTCTAAAAAGACACTATTTTCCATTGAGTTAATGTTTCCAAATTAAGAAGAATGTGATGGCCAAGCAAGAGGCATACATGTGCAGGTAATTTATGCGTTTATCTAAGAAATTTAATGGAAGGGACCTTTTGAGAGATAGAGAATAACATTAAAACAAGAGAATGCAGTTAGAGATTGTGGAGTCCGAGTAGAAAAGAGCTGTCTGATACATTTTCTAATCAAAAGAGTCTGAAACAGAAGTTTTATTCTTTTTTTTTTTTAACTTTTAGACACACCGCAGTTTTGCATGCAAAATCTTTCGCCGCTTCCTCCTCTGCTCCTTCCCTATTGTTGACGTTTTCCGAGGTTTTTTACCTCAGAAAGTATGACGTTCTGACCCTTTGTCAACGACCTGTACAATGCTTTTCCAAATTTTGTCACAGTAAACATTAAAACAAGAGTTTCCGCTGTGGCTGCGGGGTGAGCTCTCAAGGACTTGTTTGGTACGCTCCGGTAAGCTTTCTTTTTGATTTTATGTTATTATTTTGTATTATCCTGATGGCCGCGTGGTCTAAGGCGTAGGTCTGCAGCCGCTCGTTTGCTGAGGTTGTGGGTTGAAATCCCGCCGGGGACATGGGTATCTTGTGTCGTGTGAATGTTTGTTTGTTGTTAGGTAAAGGCCACTGCGATGGGCCGATGCCTCATACTGAGGAGTCCTGCCGAGTGTGGTGTGGTGTGTCTGACTGCTTGTAATCCAGAAATCTCAACAATGAGACGGCCTAGCCCAGAGTAGGGCCGTCGCGCTACAAGAAGAAAACTTCTATTGTCGTGCCGATCACGCGGCTAAATTTCTAGCCTGTTTCTAGGGTTCTTTGCAATTGTTTTACACAGTGGCCTAGTTATTGTTTACGTTTTAGTAATCTGAGTCATGGGCCTCTTATCTTTCTTTAATCAACTGTTGTAGTCGTTTTTATTCACGGAATATTCTTGAACTTGTATGTCTTATTTGACTTGTTTTTGTGTATTTTTTTAATATACTTCCAACTTCCTGTTTTTTGGACCCCACCGAACTTAAGCTAGTAGTGTGTGTGACGCAAACCAAATAACAAAACAGGGCGGACCAACGTTTCAACTTTGCCCTTCGGTAAGGTCCAAGAACATCAACAGAGACCGAAAGTGAGTGGGCATATCAGCTTCCTGTCTCAGTTGATGATGTTAAATTATTGGGCGAAAATATAAATACTGTTAAGAAACAAATACAAGTTTTATTTTGGGAAGTCGGTCTAGAAATGTTGAGAGAACTGAGTGCATGTTGGTGCTTCGTTATCATAATGCAGGGCAATATCACAACTTAAAGAGAATAAGTAGATTTAAATGTGTCAGAGAGCAAAACTTTTGGAACGGCAAAGAAAGCAGTATGGCATGGACGAAATAATTAAGAGCAGATCCAATATGTAACGCTCCCACTATTATTTTCTCCAGAAATCTGTGTCAATCAATTTAGTATGCAAGAATGAAAATTAAATATTTAGAACTGCAATTTTGATCATGTGGGCCGGGATAGGGTAGTCGGTATAGCGACTTACTACAGGCTAGACAGTCCGGGAATAGAGTCGCGGTGAAGGCGACATTTTCTGCATCCGTCTGGATCGGCCCTAGAACCCACCCTGCCTTCTTGCAATCTGTACCGTAGCATTCCAGGGGGTAAGGCGGCCGACGCGTGACATTGAACAATCACCCACATCTAGTTCCGAGGTTAAAGAAAGAGCAGAGATATGCATCTACCCCCCTCTGGACCTTCGTCGCCTGTTACAGGGTGAACCTTTTACCTTTACCTTTTCACAATTTTATTATGATTTGACTTCGGCGTGAAAAGTAGTTTGTCATACAAAAAGATGAAACTAAGCTAAGTGTCTTCTTTATTGTTTTAACTCATGCACTTCACTATACTTTAAAACATTAAAATCTCACACTAAAGCACTTAAAATTCCCCCCTAAATAATTCGGTCTCCTTTGAAACCATCCTCAGGTGGTCCATGACCGTAATTCGCTAGGTTACTGAATTGGAATGTTGATTTACATTCGTTATAAAGAGTGTTGGTATGTGGCTGTATGTCAGTTCATTCCGTCTGTGTGTGTGTGTGTGTGTGTGTGTGTGTGTGTGTATGTGTGTGTATGTGTGTGTGTGTACCTATCTGGTCTCGACCAAATGGGTAACCACACAAATGGAATGAATTGACATACAGCCACATAACAACACTCTTTATAACAAATGTAAATCAACATTCCAATTCAGTAACCTAGCGAAGTACGGCCATGGAACCTCTGAGAATGTTTTCAAAGGAAACCGAAACATGTAGGGGCGAATTTTAAGTGTTTTAGTGTGAGATATTAGTGTTTTAAACTATAGTGAAGTGCATGAGTTGGAACAATAAAGAAGAGATTGAAACTCAGTATAAATAACCAACAAGATGCAACTTGGTAACGGAATTTATTATTCCACTTGTTCATTAAAAGCTTAACATGTTTTGAGCGGTATGTCGCTCATCATCAGGAGCTCCAACTGTATTTGCAGCCTCTGGTTTACATACGTGTATGGTGACCGCCCGTAGTCAAGCCTGAGTGGGAACTTGACTACGGGCGGTCACCACACACGTATGTAAACCAGAGGCTGCAAATACAGTTGGAGCTCCTGATGATG
>Ga0268261_10002806_pt1 | contig 12588 bp, 7 predicted proteins | sample TergutNc150P1_FD_190353 | JGI IMG/M metagenome (GOLD analysis project Ga0268261, IMG submission 190353) | Nasutitermes corniger P1 segment gut microbial community from laboratory colony in Florida, USA - Nc150 P1 (SPAdes) (version 2) | ecosystem: Host-associated > Arthropoda: Insects > Digestive... | reverse complement strand
AGCAAATTTTCAAAATTCTATGAAACCTCCAACAGTACTTAGTAATTGTGAAGAACAAGTTTTAGTCAAGTTACAGTTTCAATTAAGTAGCAAATTTTCAAAATTCTATGGAACCTCCAACAGTACTTAGTAATTGTGAAGAAAAGTTTTAGTCAAGTTACAGTTTCAATTAAGTAGCAAATTTTCAAAATTCTATGGAACCTCCAACAGTACTTAGTAATTGTGAAGAACAAGTTTTAGTCAAGTTACAGTTTCAATTAAGTAGCAAATTTTCAAAATTCTATGAAACCTCCAACAGTACTTAGTAATTGTGAAGAACAAGTTTTAGTCAAGTTACAGTTTCAATTAAGTAGCAAATTTTCAAAATTCTATGGAACCTCCAACAGTACTCAGTAATTGTGAAGAACAAGTTTTAGTCAAGTGGATAACTGACTGTCCCTGCAAAGGATTTCCTCAGAGGAAACTGGTTGTCCAGTTTTATGTTAAAGAATTACTAACTGTAAACCACAGACACACCTTTAAAAGACAATGTGCCTGGAAATGGATGGTTTCGAGCACTCCTTAATCATTGTCCCATGTTGTCCACTTGCACTAGTGAAAGAGTAACCTCATCCACTGCCACATTCAGTCAGACAGATATCAGCAAATGGTAAACAAGATATTAATTATTGTAGATTTTTGAGACAGCTGGTACTTCACAACATCAAATAATTTTAATTTTCAATTATGTGCTTCAGCAGGTTCAAGACGTCCCAGAAGAAGAGAAACTGTCGGACATTCTTCAGCACCAAACAGGATTTTTCAAAGGTGATAATCAAGTTTCCAATTTTTTCCAAAAACTGGAAACATCTTAGCATGCAAAGGGGACAAAAATGGGTATGAAGTTGGTAGAGGCCTTGGAAAAGCAGCCATAACATCGTGTTTGATTTCTCTGCTTCTGGAATGATGTGCCCACCCATACTAACACATCTATACAAAAGAATACTATCTGTAATCGTACAGAGAGTTCCGATGACTGAAGCATGAACATAACAAACAAAATGTTTGAAAAAATTGTGGGACATCAACTTAGACATTCGCTCCACAAAAATAAATACAGTTGCAAGCATTATGAAAATACACAGAGCTTGATAATATAACACATTAACTGCTAGTAAGACCGTTGGTCTAGAAGTAAGTAAACCTTGAAAATGTGACAAAATTTAAAAACTTTTGGACTGAAACTAAGAAATCAGAACTGCATGCATTAGAAAACAAGGGCATAACAAATTCCGAAAATGTCTGCTACCATTTGGTCCACCAGTCCAGAACCTCTTGTCTTGCCACTTACAACCCAAAGTGTAAAGATGAAAATATATGGAAACATAATATTGCCTTTTATAGACTGTGCAATGGAATATAGTGAGAATGACAAATGGTGGTGCCTAAGCCAAGGAGACAGCTAGCATGATGTCACATGCATCATCACATATGTGAGCAGGTGCAATAGCACCCCTATGGAACATATCTCTCTTACTACTCTAAGCCTTTGCCTTCCATTTCGCCAGTTACTTGGATTTCTCCCTATATTTTGATACAGCACAACTACGAAATTAATTACTGGTGTAGCAGTCAGAGTACTGCCCACATTTTTCAGCTTGGGATATTTCTACCCCACTCTTCTCTGGTAAGAAGTGACTGAATTAGCAATTAGTGTTGCTAGGCCATTAGTGTGCACTGATTGAGTACTAAGTGTGCTGTGTCCTTTGACAGTGGTCTGAAGTGCAAGGTGATGGCCAGTAGGAGAGACGTACAGACAAATGGATTACAGAAGAGGCACAGAGATCCATTGCAAAATCAGGGATGGAACTGGAATGTAAACACACACTTAACATGTTACCTGTGGTTTTAGATCTGTCGCCAGTACTGTACCAATGATTGTGTTAAATGACACTACATCTGCTTGGATTTGACCTTAATTTATAGAACATGCTGAGGTAAAAACTGCACATTTAACTATAATTTTATTCTTGTATCATCACCCTGAAGATGGCCGAACTACTGGCTGCAACATGCTGGTGAACGCATTATGAATAATAATACATCATAAAGTTAAAGTGCTTTTGTTGGTTGTTTATACATTTTAAAATCTAATTAATGCACTGGATATGATACATATTAAAATAATTAAAAAATTCAATAACACAGTCAATACATTGCATGTTGAAGTGTCATTCCAATGTCGCTTAATGGGAGGTTTATCAGAACTGAGTGCACTTTCAGATGTCACTAAATATTTCTTCATAACCAGATATTCTATGAAGCAAGGGAATGTACTGCAGACTGCTGGCTGCACCCAGTCAGTCAGGCAGTACATTTATCTGCAAACAACACAGTGTTGAAGGTGCGGCAACCAACAGGAGGTCAATAATATTTCAGTTATCACAGCTGCCAGACAGACAGCATTTTATAGCATAATTTGTACACATACACATTAAATAGTAATTACAAATGGCACAGGTAAATAACAGTAGTCACATATATGCTTATATACAATAGCAGAGATCCTGCTAACACCAGTGGTCACCACACACACACACACACAATCTTGCAGCAATCAAATACATCCCAATGTGTACAGCACAACTGAAGAAAAAACTAAGTGTTCAGTCAAACACAACATATGCTGTTGTCATTCAGAGATACAGGCTGCACATAAATACTAGAACTTGTTGTACACACAAGAAAATAATGTAGCTCTTCCAGGTTATGCTCTATCCCAAGACACGTATTATACCGTACTTCAATAAAGGGAACTCAGTGCCATCTGCCTTTGTTCTTCACGCACATCCACCTGAGGACGACACATTGACACACAACTTAGCTACTCACGTCTTCTTGAGAAACTCCATGAATTTTCTAACTCACACCCCTGCCACAGAAAGTTTTAATTTCTTCTTATTTAGGTTTTATCAATGTTTTTAACCCTGATAGTTTGTCTTTAGTATCACAATTCTCACTGTAATATTAACTGTAAAGTGGGATCCCATAGGAGAAAACACAATAGATGTAATCAAATTGACATGCCACAACTTCATTCTTGCTTTTTAGCCTGAATAGCCTGTATCTCTGAATGAAAATATATGTTCTGTTTGACAGAAAACTTACAGTTCTTCCTCAACTGCAACACTGTCTCATATCATATAACTCATGATTCAGTGAACTTGTATGGGCATCAGAGTTACCTGTCCATTTAGACACCACTTGTTACAAATCGAAAATACAGACGCATTACTTTCATCAGGTGAATACATCTACATTCACCTGAGTATGAAAGCAGTAGCTTTTGAAACATCATGTGTGTGTATATATAGTGTGGTGCGGGTGCTTTTAAAATGATAGAAAAAGTCCTTTTACTTACTGGTGATGTGTTACATTATTTTCCTATTGACTCTCCTCTACCACCAAGGAACTGCCACTCTGTTCAGGTGTTGAAGTCTGTTGGCAAGACACAATTTTTGCATAAATATTTCTTATAAATCAATCCAGCATCCTCCATGCTGCAGGGCCAACCAACTTTACCAGCCTCTAATTTAGAACCGTAAAAAAATGAATGATTATACTACAAGCCCAGCATAATGCACGTGTAACTATGAATAATGAACACTTGCAGTGTTTAAAGCATGTTTAATAATAAAACATAAGTTCTGACTTTGTCACGTTCCAATACTGAACAGTGCAAAAGACACTGCAACTCTTATTATAGTGCATGATATTACATTTTCTGAACACACAAGGGTCAATTTGTGGTAACAATGATTATGAAATCTGTATGGCAACGAAAGTAAACTCTATGGCATGTGAATACCAACTTTTGCATCAGCATAACATATATGAATATGTACATCATGGGCTTACTGCAAAAAGTGCCCATATCACATAGTGGCACACATGAGACAATATGGTGAAGTATATTTAAAGTGTGTTTATCTGGAAAATGTTTCCATGCATGATAGGGCGTGACTGAGCATTGTCACATTTTTAACCAGTAAACAAAGAGAAATGTTTTATTGGTAAATTTTACTATGTAAACTTGGTCAATTTTACATCAGACACATCTCTTCTATGTTCTGAACACACAGCATTGGATTCCTGGGAAATCTGGAAAGTTTCCCTCCTCCTTCCTCATGCCAACCTACTTATTTCATCCACCTGGTGTCTTTGCCATGACGTGCACCAGAAGATATAACGCACTCAATGTTAGCCTCTGACAGGCACATTAAAAAAAAAACAACACAAAAGTTATACACACACACACACACCAATATATCATTAGTATTTAACAACGAGTACGTTTGAAATAGATACCATCATTCCTCTGGGATATTATCTCCTGTCACAGGGTGTTTCCTGAATGTCTTGACACTTTGTATGGGCCTCACGGATGTCAAAAAATCACACAAGTATTTAAGTTATTTTGTATGGTTTTGGAACTCCGCACATTCATAAGAAATGTGGTTGGCGGACCTACCATATATAATTAACCCAGCGAGCTTTTGTAAGTAAAATTACAATATGCTACAACAGTCAACAACTGAGTTATTTGACCCCACATATTCCATTACCGCAACAGGACACCAGCTACATCTAACGCCTTTTTACATGGTTCCCCTCAACACTTCGTGTCAAATGTTGGAGTAGTACCATGCACTAAGCTAAATATGCGTCTCAATTACAGTTCATTTTGTCACCGAGTATTGAAATATGACACTATATGGGAATCGGAATACTGAATTCTCTAGTCTCGTCACCTTGCACTGCGCAACAAAACTCTCTGTGAATATTCTAAGCTTACCCCTGGACGATCTCACTGCCATGGATCATAGTTCTTGTTACGTTGCATGTGGTAATAGTACATAAAATGTCCAATAGGCGAAGACGTGATGAAAACAACTGAACATTAAAGACAAAGCGCAGACAGCTTTATTTAAAGAGCCAGTCCGTACCGCGCTGTAAACACTTTTCATCTCGGTTATAAAAACCGATCAGTTTATGCTGTAAGTGGCACAAGTCGCTGTTTGTTCTCAGATAAATACAAAACACATAAATACAGTGTGGGCAGAGTGTACAGTTGTTGATTGTTAAACTGGTGGTGCATCACGTGACCAGTAGGCTTTAGAAGGTTAAGACCCAACTATGATCCACGGTAACAAGCGTACGGTGGGTTTACTTAAATCCTTCAGCGTACATGTATTGTACAAACATTTTTATTAATTGTCATGTTTCAACCACTTTGCCGTAACATAGTTAGTATTGAACCAATAAGTACATGTTAAATTGACACCTTCATTATTCTGAAATAATGTGTGGTGTCACTCGGAGTTTGTTGAACGTTTTGACTCCGTGTGCTGGCCTCAACTTCAATGGTTAGGTGACAATAAATCACATGAATAAAAAATAAATTTCTAAGCGTGCAAAGTACGATTTGTAGATTTTCAGCTACGGAAATGTGATGGAAACTCCGACAATAATTGTCATTGTTTCCCCCCATGTACTGCGGCCTTTGTTATTCATCGATTACATCCTTTTTGCTGTGGCGCTGCGACCCAACGCGGGTCATAGCCTCCTAATTCTTGAGGTTTTCTAGATCACACACAACGACGCACCAGTCGGTAGGACTCCTCTGGACGAGTGATCAGCTCGTCGCAGAGACCTCTACCTGACAACACACAACAGTCACAACAGACAAACATCCATGCCTCCGATGGGATTCGAACCCACGATCTCAGCAGGCGAGCGGCCGCAGACCGACGCCTTAGACTGCGTGGCCACTGGGACCGGCATATCCAAATATTCATCGATTTTTTTACAATGTAGTTTTTCCAAACGTGTGACAAATGCAAAGGTAATATGCTGAAAAATGGAAGACTGGTACATTGTTTAAAAACCCAACTCAAGCACTATGCTTTAAAATACACATTAAAACACAATCACGCTTTAAAACATTAGAATGTCTGCATCTGTTGTGTCACCCTACATGTTTCGGTCATACACTTGACCATCTTCAGGGGGTGTTCCTTGTACAATGCTGCTTTCCGCCTTGTTGCTTCGTCACAATTTTACTTGGGTATGTGGCCGTATCTTCTGTCTGTGCTGTTGTCATGTGTACCTCTCTGCCATCGGTCTTGTTGTGTGACGAAGCAACAAGGCAGAAAGCAGCACTGTACAAGGAACATCCCCTGAAGATGGTCAAGTGTATGACCGAAACATGTAGGGTGACACAACAGAAGCACACATTCTAATGTTTTAAAGAGTGACTGTGTTTTAATGTGTATTTTAAAGTATAGTGCATGAGTTGGGTTTTTAAACAATGTACGATAACAGCATGCACGGTGAAAGAATAAAGATGGAAGACTGGTAGCCTGCAGTGGATGGCACTGACGGTTGAAGCACTAAGCCTACAGCCGTAACTATACGGGTTCGATCCCTGATTGTAACAAAAGATTTTTTTTTATACTTGGAATTTCTATTGGTTCAATTCAGCCTGTACCAACGAAGACTATCAACTTCTTTTCTCTCGTTCGGAAGACTATGCGTAATGCTGAATTACCAGTGTGATGTATTACTTATGACAGCAACATTCGGGCAACAGAATGGAGCCTATGCTTATTTTGTGGACAGAATTGAACGGAATTTGCGTCGACCACAGCTCGTGTGTACAGAGAGCGAGGTGTGGATTTTCCTGAAAATACCGGACAGTGGTCGACATTACATTAAAACACTCTCATTTCCATTTAATGTTAGTTTGTAGCTTAAGCTGACGTTTTCGAGATGTGAAGTGTCAAGAACACAACTCCAATGTAAACGCGAAGAAGAAGAGAATTACTTTGCACTCTATATAAAGTGCCCTTCGTCATAAATCGATTGCAACTGAAGGTTCTCTCTCCCCACTTTTGCATTACAATCTTCTAATAGAATTTTCATATGGTATTTAGGAAAATGATCAGAAGCCTGCTCTAATTCCTCATGAAAACTGTCTTTTGAATCATCATTTTTCTCTTCACTTGGTGGCTGCACATTCAAAAAAATGATATTACTCCAGCGACCTCTCAAAAACCATACATGACATCCTATCACTAACAAACTCTACCCTCTTAACTGCTGATAGTACTGTGTGGTGTACAAAATAAATCGTGTTCCCAACTGATGATTTTCGCTTCCTTTTTGCATAGAAAAAAATTATAATCCCCTGCCCTTACTGTGCCCCCTTTGTCCCACCTAAAGTCCTGCACACCCAATAAATCTAATTTATATCTTGCTAATTCCCTCGCCACTGCTATAAGTCAGTCTGCCCTATACAGGCTCCTAACATTCCACGTACTAAACTTCATGTCCCTTTTCCATTGCTTTCGTCGTACCAGACCATCAATCTAGGTCCGAAACAAGTTTTCATGTTTCGTAACTAAGCCAGTTTTTATGGCGAGAAGTTGTCAACACCTCGCCCAATCCCCAAGCTGGAGGACCACCCCTTGTCGGCTGTTCGCAACTGCTTATTCAATATATTCGCAGCTACCCACCATATTGGAGGCCGTTCCTCCATCCGCAACCTAAGGATGTGCCACGCTGTGATGACAGGGACCCACTTATCTCAAAGCAACTAACACTCCCAGTAGCATTACAGTTATTTTGAATGCTTTCTGGAACTGCAAGTTACATACATATGCACTATGGTAGGCACTTCTACCATATCAACATCAACCTGCCAGCTGTTGAATGCAAGGTTGCAATATGCTACAACAGGCAGCGATTATTTGCCCCCTACCCACTGCCGTCAAATCAGCACAACACCAGCCACCCCCACTTCCTTTTACGTGGCTCTCATTAGAGCCTCATGGCAAATGCTGAAGTAGAACTATGCACTAAGCTATATCTACTTATCCATTCCAGTTCCTTTTGTCAGTGAAGACCCTATGAATTAGGTGCACTTCATTGTACTGGATATGGTGGCTTTCTTGTCAGTGATGGAATATACAGTAGCTAAAATTTGATACTGAAGCTATTTCAAGGTTGTTGTTGACCTGGCGTGTACCCTATTTTAGTGGGGCGGTTCCCTCAAAAAAGTAAGTTACTTACCTACAGGCCACTTGTTTGTAAGATTAAAGGCTCTGACCTGTAACTTCACAACACCGTTCCCATCAGGCAGAGACTACTGTTTTACCATCAACAAGGGAATAGGTTTCAGGTATATGTAGAAAATTGACACACAGAGAACTTAATGAGTACTCTTAACAGGCCTTGCCTAACTCAATGTTATATTTTATCGCAATATGAAAACGCACTAACAGGTGCGCTGAATCTTCAACACAAACTGTCTGCTCCTGGGAATGTCCTCTATGATAAAAATCCTGGCATGGTCGAAGAATATTCCGACAACAAACATGTTGCTACCTATGGCCTTCAGTACTCAATGCACAACTTCATACAAAGATTTGTTATCACACATATTTTATGTAGTGTCCACCAACTAAAAAGTCTTTAGTTACATGGCACAATACTAGTTGCACACCAGGTTCTCATTTGGAGGCAAAATACACCTTTAGTTTCACATCACAGACAACACTGCCAGTCAAAAATGCCTAACGTCATCAGCAAGTAGAGAGCAGGGCTTACATAACAAATGCACCTAAAAACAAATATGAATTCACAGCACAATTACAATACAGCACAGAATATTGCAATCTGCAAGGAGGTTCAAGGATCTGACAAGGATTAGGTCCTAACTAACCTTCTCACTAGTCTTGATATTTGGTTGGCCATGCATCATAGTATAACTTTTTTATTATTTCCAACTTGATACACAAATCTCTTGTTCCTTCACACAAATTACATAAAATTGAACTCACATACTACATAACTCACTGAACACACATCTCAGGGAAAATCATCCAGAAGCAATTTGCAGAGAAAACTGCAGCAGATTTTATGTTCAACATATGTTTCCCACATCTTCTTGAGAGAAGTAAGCTCAGGCCATCACCTAATAACCCAAGAAATAACACAGATAACATGGCAGTGTCACTTCAAAGCTACACTTCATACACTGCTTTCCACTCTGCACAAGTGCAAAATACACACTGGCTGATAAAACTCACCAAAAAGTGTGTCACACTGCTCTGAGATGAGTGCTGAGTTAATACACATTCTTCTGGGAACATACTGCATGGTTTTGTATACAAAGGTCAGTCTTTTGATGGAACCTACTGCCTTCATCTCATTGGTGTATGTTCCAAAAATGCAGGCAGAAGGTTCCTCCAAAACACTGGTACAAATCAAGCAACTAACACAGCTTCACATCACAAATGAAAGTAATCTAAGCAGGCACCATTCTCAGAACTACAAATCTCAAGTGCACTGTCCTGAATAAAAATTGCCTGCCCATGGCGTACGATGGAGGAAAGATGAAGTATCGTTTCGGGATTACACCAGCTGTTTAGAACTGTCATGGGTGAGCTGTGGCTCAGGCAGTTGTTGTGGGCCAATCAACTGGGATGACCAGCATCAATTTCACGGATATGTGGTGGAAATAGGACAGGTTCTTCTCTGAGTACTGCAGTGTCCCCTGTCAATACTGTTCCACCAATACGTCACAATCGTTATGTCACTTAATAATCTTAGCCACTGACAGTACACTGAAATAATACACTTGAAACCTGCAAAGCCCAGCGTGCAGGTGAGGAGTACACTATTTTGCTGGGTTTTACTTCTGTAACAACTGATATCTCTTCTCCAAACACAACCCAACAAAACAGAAGACAAAAAGTCACCATTTAATGTAACTCATCATCATCATCAGTTCCTTTTACTCCTTGTGGAGCATAGGGCATCCATGAACAGCTTCCAAGCATTGCATTCTCCAGCTATCCTCTTGACCTCATTCCATAATATTCCTGCATTTCTTATTTAATTTTCTATTGTCCTATGCCACATTCTCTTCGGCCTCTTCTTCCATATCCCTGAGGATTCCAATCCGTTGCAGTTTTCTCTATTGCTCCTGCTTCTTTAATTAATGTGTGTCTTACCCAGCTCCATTTTCTTCTTTTTATCTGAATTTCTATTGGTTTCTGCTTGGTGATTCTCCATAGTTCTTCATTTGTAATCTTATCGGTCCATTTTATTTAATATAATTAATGTTGATATATTAAAAATTTCTTCAGGCAGAATTTCAAGTAAACAAACTGATCACAACCTATCATTATTTGTCACACATTTTAATCAGACTGGGATGACATTACCTTTAATTTTATAACTAAACAATGTAACAGTGAGGAAACAATAACAATAATTGTATACTATGGAAACTTTTCCAGCCTGTATAACTGGTTACATAAAAATTTCATATGCACCTCAATCGATTATTTCCCAAAAAGCCAGTTTATATTTGGAGTTCACAGTTTAAAAATCAGACTAAGTATCATTCTTGTTATGGCATACTGAACATGGGGAATGTGAAAGCAATTTTAAAAAATGGACCAACTACATTTACTAAAATTTAAAGTGCCATTCACTCACGGTTAATTACCAACCCCAAAGCTGATCGTGTACTGCCTCCTAACTTATCTACTTATCTGATCTGTCATGCCAGTTCTATCCTCCACTGCTGTGTACACAGAAGTAAGGGTACACAGCACTCATTTTAAAGACAGCCATTGAAATTCCCCAAACAATTCTGACAACAGGATAGCCACTGACAAAAAATACAGTATGAAAACACTTTCAAACAATCTGAAATGGAATTTCTCATCATGCATGATGTTGAACAAAGTGACGGACCAGACAACAACAGCAAAGAACAAGAACCATTCATTTTACCCAAGAATGGTTTCAGATCTACCTGACTGAACATTTTGTGTGAATGGACTACAATTGCTGGACCAAATGTCCACCTGCAGGGGCCTGGTGCAACACACAACAGCAGATACAGACAGCAAAGCATCAAGTGCCACCATTCCCACCAACTATGTGGATTCTTCCTGTGGTCTCAGTACATTAAATATACAGAATTGAGTTTCACTGACTGTTAAAATTTTGGAAAGTGTAGTAATGGTACACCAGCAATAACAAATGCATACAAAACATAAAATCAACAAATTTATGTCTACTGAATTAACTTCTATTGATTTCTTCATCCTGTGAACTTACCTGCACATTTCCTCTACTCCCTTCTCTTCTTCTTTTTCTCCAGTCAGATACGGTACTGGACGTGATTGTAAATGTAATCTTAAACTTGGAGAATGACGGATGTTCAAACCATTCGGCATGATTCCCTTCCTCTCCTCCGGAAATATCCTCCATTTAACTGCAAAAATGTTTCAACCCCTTACCACATAAAAAACGTACAATATTACAGCACTACTGTAATCGCTGAGGTCCAAAGCTTCAACCAATCATGTGACAAGGCATCATCACTGACCAGCCTCTGGTAAAATACCAGTCCTCTATAACATAAGAGGTGAGACTGAAAATTTCATTTATCTATTATTCTTGTATTGTCCACTAATAAGAGTTGAAAGTAAATACACTGGACAATAAATTCCCAGTGATGGTCCATGCTACCACAAACAAAAATTGTAGCAGTCCTGCTCCCACTCACCTTACTGCCATGCCTGCCTAAAATAATGATTTCCTTAATGTCATTCAAAAGCCAATACCAAATTCTAAAACCATATATATTTGACTGGCATATTACAGAGTGGAGGTATAGTTCTACTCATTCTTAGACCTGGCAATAGATTAGTGACTGGATATAACAAAACACAAGGCCCAGTTCTGAAGGCTTACATCAGCACAATCAGATGTGGCTGGAATTATCTGCATGTCAGTCCAGTACGTTACACAACATATTGTCACGTGTACATCAGCACCTACCAAACCATTCATATCCTCAATTATATTCATTTAAATTACGTGTTCCTTACTTCTTTTTAGCATGGAATAAAAACTACCTGGAATGCATCTTGGGAAATGACATACAGCTTCAGCCAAACTAATGAATTTTCTTGGTTGCCAATTTTCATTAAGTGGGGACCTTTTCCTTCTCAACAACTGGCAGTGCTCTTTGGGCCCCTTAACACAGAAAGAAGGAAAATATCCAAATGGTAGTTTCTTTCCCATAAAGTACTCTACTGCATCTTTATTAGTATTTCACCAAAGTACCATGAATATACATATATAGAACACCAGACAGCATTTCAAACATTTGACATAATCTGGTAAAGTTCACTCTCTAATGAATTTAGGCTCTTGGTTTAAAGAGACCCGTCTTAATTTGCATCGATCCAGTTTATGCAAGGAATTCCATTTTCTCCACATATCCTGGCACAACCTTTGGACAGCCCTCAATCACCCTATAAGAGCCAGACTGGGTACTTACCATTGTACTGGATATACTACTGCCTGCGGACAGTGCTCGTGTATTCCTGTGTCCTGATGCCAAATGAAGATTTGTCACTGCCATACTGTAAAAATCAACAGATTTTAATATTACACAAAGGCAATCACAGTACTAATCTATTCAATATAAAAATTACACCTGCACTATAGAAGTATTGT
>Ga0268261_10002805_pt1 | contig 12589 bp, 10 predicted proteins | sample TergutNc150P1_FD_190353 | JGI IMG/M metagenome (GOLD analysis project Ga0268261, IMG submission 190353) | Nasutitermes corniger P1 segment gut microbial community from laboratory colony in Florida, USA - Nc150 P1 (SPAdes) (version 2) | ecosystem: Host-associated > Arthropoda: Insects >... | reverse complement strand
CTGAAAATTTCTGTGTCATTTTCGAATTCAGCGGCCTCAAATTAGTAAAGTGTACCCAGTCTCGTTTCCGTAACATTTTGTGTGTTGAACAGTGTAATGAGCAGCCACATAATGAGTAGCCACTGTGCTCGTACATATTGAGGAGCAGCACTGTTCGTACATAATGAGGATCGGCGCTGTTCGTACATAATGAGGATCAGCAATGTTCGTACATAGTGAGGATCAGCGCTGTTCGTACATAATGAGGGTCAGCACTGTTCGTACATATTGAGGAGCAGCAGTATTCGTACATTATGAGGAGCAACAATGTTGGTACATAATTAGGAGAAGTAATGTTCCTAAATAACGAGGAGCAACACTGTTCCTACATAATGAGGAGCAACACTGTCCATACGTAATAAGCAGCAACAGTGGTCGTACATGAGGAGCAATGGTTTTCATATATAACGAAGAGCAGCACTGTTCGTACATAATGTGGAGCAGCAATGCTCGTATATAATGAGGAGCAACGGTGTTCGTATATAAAGAGCAGCAGCACTGTTCGTATATATTGAGGAGGAACGGTGTTTTTTCATAATAAGGAGTAGCACTGTTTGTACATAATGAGGAGCAACGGTGTTTTTAAATAATGAGGAGCAGCACTATTTTTAAATTATGAGGAGCAACGGTGTTCGTACATAATGAGGAGCTGTACTGATTCTACAGAATGAGGAGCAACGATATTTGTACAAAATGAGGAGCATCACTGTTTGTACTTTATGAGGAGCAACCGGCTTTGTACATAATGAGGAGCAACACTTTGTACATAATGAGGGGCAAAGGTCTTCGTACACAATGAGGAGCAGCGGTGTTCATACATAATGAGGAGCAGCACTGCTTTTACATAATGAGGAGCATCGGTGTTTGTACATGAGGCGCGGCACTTTGTACATAATGAGGAGCAGCACTGTTAGTACCTAGTGAGGAGCAACGGAATTTGTACATGAGGAGAAGCACTGTTTGTAGATAATGAGGAGCAACGGTGTTTCTGCATAATGGGGAGGATCACTGTTCTTATATTATAAGGAGCAACGGTGTTTGTAAATAATGAAGAGCAGCAGTGTTCTTACATAACGACCATAAGCACTTGTCGAACATAACGAGGAGCAGCACTTTTCGTACATAATGAGGAGCAACGTTGTTCGTACATAATGTAGGGCAGCACTGTTCGTACATAATGAGGAGCAATGGTATTCTACATAATGAGGAGGAGCACTGTTCGTACATAATGAGGAGAAACGGTGTTCCTACGTATTGAGGAGCAACACTGTTTGTACGTAATGAGGAGCAACACTGTACGTACATAATGAGCAACACTGTTCGTTCATAATGAAGAGCAACTGTGTTTGTACATAATGAGGAGCAGCATTATTCGTACATAATGAGGAGCGTCACTGTTCGTACATAATGAGGAACAGCACTCTCCGTACCTAACGAAAAGCAACGGTTCTCGTACGTAATGAGGAGGAGCACTCTTCGTACATAATAAGGAGCAGCACTGTACCTACATAATGAGGAGCAGCACTGTTCGTACATAATGAGGATCAGCACTGTTTGTACATAATGAATATCAGCACTGTTCGTACATAATGAGGAGCAACGGTGTAGATACAAAATGAGGAGCAGAAATGTTCGTATATAACGAGGAGCAACACTGTTCATTCTTATTGAGGAGCAGCAGTGGTCGTACATAATTAGGAGCAATGGTTTTCTTATATAATGAGGAACAGCACTGTTCGTACATAATGAGGAACAGCACTGTTCGTACATGATGATGAGCAACGGTGTTCGTACATAATGAGGAGCAGCACTGTTCGTACATAACGTGGAGCAGCAGTGTTCCTACATAATGAGGAGCAACACTATTCGTACATAATGTGGAGCAACACTTCGTACATAATGAAGAGTTACGCTGTTCGTATATAATGAGATGCAACGGTGTTCGTACATAATGAGGAGAAACTTTGTTCGTACCTAATGAGGAGCAGCCCTGTTCGTACATGATAAGGAGCAGCAGTGTTCGTACGTAATGAGGAGGAGAGCTGTTCGTACATAATGAAGAGCAAATGTGTTCATACATAATGAGGAACAGCACTGTCCGTACATAATGCGGAGCAACGGTGTTCGTACGTAATGAAGGGAACTGTTCGTACATAATGAGCAGCAGCACTTTTCGTACATAATAAGGAGAAGCAGTGTTCGTACACAATGAGAAGCAGCACTGGTCATACATGAGGAGCAACGGTGTTCGTACATAATGAGGAGCATTAGTGTCCGTACATAATGCGCACTATGCGTACATAATGAGGAGCATCACTGTTCGTAAATAATGAGGATTAGCACTGTTCATACATAATTAGGAGCAGCAGTGATCGTACATACTGAGGAGCAGCACTTGTCGTACATAATGCGGAGCAAAGCTGTTCGTACATAATTAGGAGCAGCACTTTTCGTACATAAGAAGGAGCAATACTGATCGCACAAAATGAGGAGCTGCAGTGTTCCTACATAATGAGGATATACATTTTTCGTACATAATTAGGAGCAGTACTGTCCGTACATAATCAAAGACAACGGTTTTCGTACATAACGAGGAGCAGCACTTTTCGTACTTACTGAGGAGCAACGGTGTTCGTACATTAAAAGGAGTAGCACTTTTCGTACATTTTTGGATTAACACTTTTCGTACATAATGAGGAGCAGCAGCGTTCGTACATAATGTGAGGCAACGGTGTTCCTACATTAAGAGGTACAACACTGTTGGCACAAAATGAGCAACGTTATTGGTACATAATGAGGAGCAGAAATGTTCGTACATAACGAGGAGCAAACCTGTTCGTACATAATGAGGAGCAACACTGTTCGTACCTAATAAGGAGCAGTAGTATTCGTACGTAATGAGGAGCAATCGTGTTCGTACATATTGAGGAGCTGCACTATTCGTACATAATGAGGAGCGGCACTGTTCTTACATAGTGAGGAGCAACGGTGTTCGTACATAAAGTGGAGCAGCACTTTTCGTACATAATGCGGAGCAACACTTCGTACATAATGAAGAGTAACGGTGTTCGTACATAACGAGGAGCAACGGTATTCGTACATAATGAGGAGCAGCACTTTTCGTACATAATGAGGACAAACACTGTTCGTACCTAATAATGAGCAACAGTATGGTACATAATGAAGAGTAACGGTGTTCGTTCATAATTAGCATCAGCACTGTTCTTACATAATGAGCAACGGTTTTCGTACATAATGAGGAGCAGCACTTTTCTTGCATAATAAAAGGCAGCAGTGTTCGTACATAATGAGGAGAAACACTGTTCGTACATAATGTAGAGCAACGGTATTCGTACATAATGAGGAGCAGCACTGTTCGTACACGAGAAACTGTGATCGTACATAATGAGGAGCAGCTGTGTTCTTACAATATGAAGAGCAGCACTGTTCGTGCTTAATGAGGTTGCAGCACTGTTCGTACATAATGAGTAGCACTCTTCGTACATAATCAGTAGCTCCAGTGTTCGTACATAATGAGGAGCAACACTATTGTTACATAATGAGGAGCAAAATTTCTTCGTACATAATGATGAGAAGCACTGTTCTTACATAATTAGTAGCAGCACTGGTTGTACATAATGAGTACCTGCAGTTTTCGTACATAATGAGGAGCAACGATTTTCGTACATAATGAGGAGCAGCACTGTTCGTACATAATGAGCAGTAGCATTGTTCGTACATAATGAGGAGCAGTAGTGTTCGTACATAATGAGGAATAACGGTGTTCGAACATAATGAGGTGCAGCAGTTTTCGTAGGTAATGAGGAGCAATGGTGTTCCTACATAATGAGGAGCAGCACTGTTCGTACATAATGAGGTGCAACGGTGTTCTTACATAATGAGGAGCAGCACTTTTCGTACATAATATGGAGCCGCATTGTTCGTACACAATGAGGAGCAAAGGTTTTCGTACGTAATGAAGAGCAGCAGTGTTCGTACATATTGAGGACCAACGGTGTTCGTACATAATGAGGAGCAGCACTGTTCGTACATAATGATAAGCAACTCTTTTCGTATATCATGAGGAGCAGCACTCTTCGTATATAATGAAGAGTAAAGGTGTTTTTACTAAATGAGGAGCAGCATTGTTCTTACATAAAAAGGAGCAACGTTTTTCGTACATAATGGGGAGGACCGGTGTTCGTACAAGAGGAGCAACGTTTTTCGTAAATAATGAGGAGCTGAACTCTTCGTACATAATGAGGAGCAGCAGTGTTCGTACACAATGAGGAGCAAGATTGTTCGTACATAATGAGTTGTAACACTCTTCGTACAAAAAGAGGAGCAACGTTTTCGTACATAATGAGGAGAAACACTGTTCGTTGTATAATGAGGTGCAAAACTGTTCGTACATAATAAAGAGTAACGATGTTTATTCATAATGAGGAGCAGCACTATTCTTACATACTGAGGACAACAATCTTCCTACATAAAGAGTGGCAGCACTGTTCGTACATAATAAGGAGCAACGGTGTTCCTACATAATGCGGAACTGCACTTTTCGTACATAATGATGAGCAGCACTGTTCATACATAATTAGGAGCAATAGTGTTCCTACATAATGAGAGCAGCGGTGTTCATACGCAAGGTGGAGCGGCACTGTTCGTACATAATAGGGAGCAGCACTGTTCGTACATATTGCGAAGCAGCATTGCTCGTACATAATGAGAAGCAACTGTGTTCTTACATAATGAGGAGCAGCACTATTCGATCATAATGAGGAGCAACGGTGTTCGTACATAATGAGAAGCAGCTCTGTTGGTACATAAAGACAAGCAGCAGTGTTCGTACGTAATGAGGAGCAACGGTGTTCGTACATAATGAGGAGCAGCACTGTTCGTACATAAGGAGGAACAAAGTTGTTCGTACATAATGTGGAGCAACGGTTTTCGTACATAATGACGAGCAACACTGTTCATACATAATGAGGAGCAACACTCTTCGTACATAGTGAGGAGCAACGGTGTTCGTACATAACGTGGAGCAACGGTGTTCGTACGTCATTAGGAGCAACACTGTTTGTACATAATGAGGAAAAACGGTGTTCGTACATAATGAGGAGTAACGATGTTCGTAGATAATGAGGAGCAGTAATGTTCGTACATAATGAGGAGGAACGGTGTTCGTACATAATGAGCAGCTGCACTGTTCGTACATAATGAGGAGCAACCGTGCTCGTACATAATGAGGAGCAACAACGTTCGTACATAATGAGGAACAGCTCTTTTCGTACATAATGAGGAGCAACGGTGTTCGTACATAATGAGTGGCTGCATTGTTGGTACATACAGAGCAGCAACCCTGTTCGTACATAATAAGAAGCGACACTGTTCATACATAATGATGAGTAACGTTGTTCGTACATAATGAGTAGCAACACCGTTCGTACATAATTAGGAGCAGCACTGTTGGTACATAATGAGGAGCTGCACTGTTCGTACATAATGGTCAACGGTGTTCGTACATAATGAGGAGCACTGTTTGTACAAAATGAGGAGCAGCAATATTCGTACACAATGAGGAGCAACGGTGTTCGTACACAGTGAGGAGCAGCACTCTTCGTACATATTGAGGAGCAAAACTGTTCGTACATAATGAGGAGCAACACTCTTCTTACATAATGAAGAGTAACGGTGTTCGTACAAAAGGAGCATCAGCACTGATCGTACATAATGATGAGCAAACACAGTTCGTACGTAATGAGAAGCAACACTCTTCGTAAATAATGAAGAGTAACGGTGTACGTTCATAATGTGGAGCATCACTGTTTGTTCATAATCAGGAGTAACGTTGTTCGTACATAATTAGGAGCAATACTTTAAGGACATAATGATTAGTAACAGCGTCCTTATATAATGAGGAGCAGCACTGTTCGTACATAATGAGGAGCAGCACTGTTGGTACATGAGGAGCAAAGTTTTTCGTACATAATGAGTAGCAGCACTGTTCGTACATAATGAGGTGCATCGGTGTGCATACTAATGAGGAGCAGCGCTGTTCGTGCATAATGAGGTGCAACACTGTTCTACATAATGTGGAGCAACTCTTCATATATAATGAAAAGTAACGGTCTTCGTACATAATGAAGAGCAACGCTCTTCGTACATAATTAGGGCCAGCACTCTTCGTACTTATTGAGGAGCAACACTGTTCGTATATAATGAGGAGCAACAGTCTTCGTACATAATGAATAGTAACGGTGTTCGTACATATCGAGGAGCAATACTGTTCGTACATAATTAGCAGCAAATGTTTTCGTACATAATGCGCAGCAGCACTTTTCGTACATAATGAGGAGCAGCACTGTTCGTTCATAATGTGGAGCAACGGTGTTCGTACCTAATGAGGAGCAACGGTGTTTGTACATATTGAGGTGCAGCACTTTTCGTACATAATGTAGAGCAGCAGTGTTCGAACATAATGAGGAGCAACTGTATTCGTACATAATGTGGAGCAGCACTTTTCGTGCATAATGAGGATCAGCAGTGTTCGTACATAATGACGAGCAACGGTGTGTGTACGTAATGAGGAGCAGCGCTGTTCGTACGTAATGTGGAGCAACACTCTTCGTACATAATGGAGAATAACGGTCTTCGTACATAGTGAGGAGCAACGCTCCTCGTACATAATTAGGAGCAGCACCGTTCGTACATATTTAGGAGCAACACTGTTCGTATATAATTAGGAACAACGCTCTTCGTACATAATGAAGATTAATGGTGTTCGTACATAACGAGGAACAGCACTGTTCGTACATAGTAAGGAGGAAAGGTTTTCGTACATAATGAGCAGCAGCACTGTTCGTACATAATGTGGACCAGCACTGTTCGTACATAATGTGGAGGAACGGTGTTCGTACATAATGAGGAGCAACGGTATTTGTACATATTGATAAGCAGCACTTTTCGTACATAATGTGGAGCAGCAGTGTTCGTACATAATGAGGATCAACTGTATTCGTACATAATGCGGAGCAGCACTGTTTGTACATAATGAGGAGCAGCAGTGTTCGTACATAATAAGGAGGAGCACTGTTATTACATAATGAGGAGCAGTCCTGTTCGTACATAATGAGGAGCAGCACTGTTCGTACATATTGAGGAGCAACGCTGTTCGTACATAATGAGGAGCAGCACTGTTCGTACATACTGTGTAGCAACGCTGTTCGTACATAATGAGGTGCAGCACTGTACGTACGTAATGAGGAGCAACGGTTTTCGTACATATTGAGGAGCAGCGTTGTTCGTACATGTGGAGCAACGGTGTTCCTACATAATGAGGGGCAACGGTGTTCATACATAATGTGGAGCAGCACTCTTCGTACATAATGAGGAGCAGCAGTGTTCGTACATAATGAGGAGCAGCACTGTTAGTACATAATGAGGAGCAGCCCTGTTCGTACATAATGAGGAGCAGCACTGTTCGTACATAATGAGGAGCAACGCTGTTCGTACATAATGAGGAGCAGCACTCTTCGTACATAATGAGGAGCAACGGTGTTCTACATAATGAGGGCAACGGTGTTCGTACATAATGTGGAGCAGCGCTGTTCGTAAATAATGAGGTGCGGCACTGTTCGTACATAATGAGGGGCAGCCCTGTTCGTATATATTGAGGAGCAGCACTGTTCGTACATAATGAGGTGCAACGGTTTTCGTACATAATGATGAGCAACACTGTTCGTACATAATGAGGAGCAATGGTGTTCGTACATAATGAGCAACGGTGTTCTTACATAATGTGGAACAGCACTGTTCGTACATACTGAGCAACAGTTTTCGTACATAATGAGGAGCAACGGTGTTCCTACATAATGAGGAACAGCACTGTTGTTACATAATGAGGAGCTGCACTGTTCGTACATAATGAGCAGCATTGTTCGTACACAATAAGGAGCAGCGGTGTTCGTACCTTTCGTCGTATATGACTAGGCTTATCGAATGAACGAAGCTGAGGTAGACTGGGCGTTTTTTACGCATGGGAATGATGAGAATTGCACGCAAAATTTTGGTTCTGAAAGCTGAAAGGAAGAGGCCATTTGTAGAACCTAGTTTCAGGTGCAAGTATGCTACTAAAGAACAGGCAATATAAGTATAAATTAACATTGAGGCTCGTTCGTGCAACTATGGTTGCCTTGGAAAAGCAATAAGTGTTACTCTTTCTGAGAGAGTATTTATAGCCTTAGTTATCCAGCATTCACTCCGCATGCGCCATACTGTAATGTGTGGTCTACCCGTCTGTACACTATATTTTGCCACATTATCTCATAAACGGAAGGATTTTAGAGAAAGGTTATGTAACACAGTACATGTTTTTGGATTTTCTCTAGAACTTATGCGTGAAACGTTTGTCATTCTAAGAAGAACTGAGCGACATATGATCATAAACATATATTGGTCTGCATGTAAAGTACTGGTTATTCTCATCATATTTCAGTGAAACTTGAATTTTCTCGACAGACTTAAGGAAAATAATCAGATATTGAATTTCATGAAAATCCTTCCAATGGGAGCGGAGTTGTTCCATGCGGGAGGACAGACGGACAGAGATGACGAAACTAATAGTAGCTTTTCACAATTTTGCGAAGGCCTTTAAAATTTGTATTAAGGAATGTGTTATCGTAGTGCTGAATGGATTCGTTTAACTCAGATATGGCCCAGTGGCTGTCTCTCGTGCAAGCAATAACGAAACCTCATGTTTCATTGGAGGAGTATTGCTTCACTACATGAACTACGGCGGGTTGGGATATGTAAGTTCATAGATTCACGCTCGTATGTGTTTGGAAAACAAAGCATCGCGGCGTCTTCTATACAGAGGACTAATAACATGGAAAACAAAAATTTCTGAAACATCACTTTGCTCACGATGGTACGATAAGAACATTCAGCTCGTTCCTCACAGAGAACACAGAATGCTTCCAATAGAACGACCAACGTGCCAATTATGTATGGGGAAATAACACCTATTTGTTGTGAGAACCATACGGGACACATGAAGACAGTGTGTGGGCAAATTGCGGAGCTGGGAATGTTAAACCTGGTGGAACATAATATTGCTCTCTGAATGCAGTAATGGCACAACCAAAAAGTTGCCATTTGGAGTTTATACTACGAATGAGCTCAAAAGTATAAAAGCTACATCCGACAAGTTAGTCGAAATACAGCCCGCTAGATGCCATTACTGTAAGATGTAGTTGCTATATTTTTCAGCTCAATCGTAGTATTAATTCCAAATGGGCAGTTATTGTACAGTGCCACTATTGCATTCAGTGAGAGATATAGAGACTACTAGGCTTTAAAAGACTGTAGAGCAACCTTTTCTTTCACAAAGGCCATTTTGAAATCTTCAAACCCTGCGCGGGCTTCAAAACCGATTGTTAACAGTACCAGGCCCATTTTTTTCTGGAAGAGTTTATTTAATACTCAGCTTTTATGGAACTTGACGTTCATGGATCCGTGCATTATGATACAAATTTTATACAAATGACCAACAAGATGCAACTGTGTAGAACGATTTATTATTCCATTGTTCCTTGACTGCTCAACATGTTTCGAGCAATTTTATCGTTCATCATCAGGAGCTTCTAAACGGTAATTACAGCTTCTTGTTTTACTCATGTTTGTCGTTGCCGGCCGCTGTCATGACAGCAGCCGGTAACGACAAACGTGAGTAAAACCAGAAGCTGTAATTACAGTTTAGAAGCTCCTGATGATGCGCGATAATATCGCTTGAAACATGTTGGGCAGTCAATGAACAATGGAATAATAAATCGTTCTACACATTTGCATCTTGTTGGTCATTTGTATAAGATACGTTTATGGAACTAAAACTACAATTAATTATTCATTAGTGACAATCATTATCGCAATTAATTATAATTTAACTTTTAGGACGTACGTTATCTTTTAAGAATGGAAGCACGTCAATGAGCAGCAGCTTTCTGCTGTTTCGTTGTTACTGATACTTCGAAAGAAATACGTGGAATTCCATTCTGTAATATTATGACTGCAATACACTTGCACTAATTACTGTTAGAACGTAAATGAAACTGAAAGTGTAGGGGATATGGTGGAGCTTACCATTTCGTTTTTTCTTACTCCTTCTAGTGTAAAGTTTCCGACATACGATGCCTGTCCATACTATATGCACGAATGTCGTTGCAACTTACACATTTTTCACCAAATAGAACTATGCTTGCGAATTTAGTATTCATGGATCCGTGCATCGTAGTATGAATCAGTAGAAATAACCAGCAAGATGCAAATTGTAATAAAATTTAATATTCCAAAATTTATTTAAGGCTCAACATGTTTCGAGCGGCATACCGCTCATCATCAGGAGCTCCAAACTGTATTTTCAGCCTCTGGTTTATATACCCATGTGGTGATCAGCTGTTGTCTTAGCTGGGTGTGAACTCCCCAGCCTGGACAACGGCCGGTCACCACATGGGTATATAAACCAGAGGCTGCAAATACAGTTTGGAGCTCCTGGTGATGAGTGGTATGCCGCTCGAAACATGTTGAGCTTTCAACAAATTTTGGAATATTAAATTCTATTACAAGGTTGCATGTTGTTGGATATTTCTACTGATTTATGCTTGCGAAGTTTATCATATCACTAAACATTGAAATTCATTCTCATCTGGAGCATAAGTTAAATGTCTCGGGTCTCTCGCGGGTTGCAGACATGGCGGGCGGGCCGTGGGTTGTTTCGTCACTGCTTTAGCTCGTTAAACATGATGATACCAAAATGTTACGAAAGCTTGTAACATGCTACTCTGCTGTAAAACATACGCTTCCGTTTTAAATATTGCGAACACAAGTTAGAATCGTTATGCACGCAAAGAATTGGTGTAGTTCAGTCTGTGATGTGACTGATTTGCCGTGTAGACTTGAAACCCGCATGCTTTCCACTTCCATATCACAATGTCCAGACCGGTTATGTAGCCTACGAAACCTCCTATTTCGTGGTTGTCAGAGGATATTTCCGCTGGTTAAAGCGGCAGGATAGTGAAGCTGCTCATTCACCTCAAACTAATGCCGAGGTTAAGAACACGCAGAGCTGTTCGCCTACGCCCTGCATACGCCTGCGCGACATGGTGTCCGTGAAAGAGTCTTTACATGCTGCACATTTCTGTCCTTTCAAGGAGTGACATCCTTGAACTCTTTGAGGAATGACGCTGATTTAAGTTTTGGGCCTATATAAAAGTTCAGTTTGTACTTCAGAGAGACCAAACTTTCGTGTCCAGCCACTTAATGTTGTGTTGGGGAATGGTCGGCGTCGACTGCAAGAATCGTTTGAAACAAATGCATTGTGGGAGCGAAACAGTTTGTTAATGTTTATATTTCATTAGTTTTGGGCTTGGAATTTATTTGTCGTTTGAAGGTTAACTCCGGAGTGTGAGGTCACTTATTCAGTAATATCTCAAATGTCCTTAGTTATGTTGCTCTGGATCGACTCCGGTCGTCTAGTTGCAATGGTTTCTGTGTGCCCAAGGTATCACAGTGCCCGCACTGACCTTGTTATGCATGTAAACACTCCGAGTTCACCTCGCGCATTCAAGGTGATTGTACTAACACAGGCGTGTCGCGTTTTCGTGTGTTTCCCCGCCCACTGATTGATGATGGAGACGAGCTTTCTACTTGCGCGAGTTCTCCTCGCTTGACCTACTGAGTCTGGCTGGGTTTGCCTCCCACGTGCTGTCCCACCCGACGCAAATCAGAATGAAAGATGTTCCGTGTTCTGCTGGTGTTTTCCACGTCCCAACCAGACCTTCGACACTCCGATGTAATGGGGGTTTGGAATTGGTAATTGATCTGCCAAACTCACATCATCATATCCAGGAGACCCTCATCTCGGTACTCTAAACCATGTCCAAACATTTGTTGCTTATCCTTTTAGAGCAAAGGTGTCCAACCCGCGGCTCGCCAGGTGGTGCTATGCGACCAGCGGCCACATTTTTAAATTACGGCACTAAAAAGTTACACGATGATGTAGGCAGGTGGGTATTCCGCTTGTGATTTTTTACATGTGTGTCCTGCGAAACAGGCCAAACTAACGGTTTTGGCCTTTGCTCCCCCCCCCAAAAAAAAGTTTGGACACCCCTGGATTAAAGCTTATGTGTGTTATGTACTGTGACATTCAAAAAGCTGTATTTTGCCCACACGATTCGCACAGTAAGAGAATATTTACGTACAGTCATTAACTGATTGGTCTTGATAGTGAAGATGGAGATTGTCAACTATGAGGTGTGAACAGAATTTTGTATATAAATTATAAGAATTTCTGACAATTATCGCATCCCTGTCACCGCGGAGGCCCGGTTTCGATTCCAAGCCAATCCGTGTTAGATTTGTGATCGACAGAGTGGCATTCCATCCATCCATCCATGGCGCTACAGCCCCTTCCGGGCCTTGGCCTCCCTCACAAGACGCCTCCATTCATCTCTATTCGTAGCTCTTCTCCTCCATCCTCTTGTCCCCAGCAGTT
>Ga0268261_10002804_pt1 | contig 12589 bp, 9 predicted proteins | sample TergutNc150P1_FD_190353 | JGI IMG/M metagenome (GOLD analysis project Ga0268261, IMG submission 190353) | Nasutitermes corniger P1 segment gut microbial community from laboratory colony in Florida, USA - Nc150 P1 (SPAdes) (version 2) | ecosystem: Host-associated > Arthropoda: Insects > Digestive... | reverse complement strand
CACACACACACCACACACACACACACACACACACTGTATCCAGGAATGAAATTAATATATAAAAGCACTTTTCCTTTCTAACAAACTGTCCAGGATTGTGTATGTTGGGCCACCTTCTGTGGAAGTGACTGAATTATATAAATGTAATAAACTACGAAACTGTAATTAGCAATATTCTATTACAGGAGATGAACGTAGCCTGTTGGGTGTAAGCAGGTAAGAGACTAAATGAATGTTCAGTTTCTAACATTTTCACTATTGTAATATAAGATATAAAACATCGAACATACCTATACATATCCTCGGACCCTCTCCGAAGGGCAAATACACATAGTGATGTCTCTTTGCCTTTTCTTCTTCATTGAATCGCTCTGGGTCAAATCTCTCAGGTTCAGGGAAATACTTTGGGTCATGTTGAAGTGCATAGATAGGTATAATCGTCGCCATTCCCTTCTCCAGAACAACTTCTGTGCCAGGTATCTTGTAGTCCTTGGTACATTCTCGAGTTAACATGGGAACTGGTGGATATTTTCGAAGGGTTTCTGAAAAATAAAATTATATGTATCTTTGAAAAATTATACATAGACTAAAAAAACCAAATCCTCATATTTAGGAAGGAAAAAAGAACATTCAAATTTTAAACTGCTTTGTTAGAATATAAATGTTCCTCTTTTTATTCGTATTGTAATAACAAGAACACAAGAGATATTATGCACTTAATAACAATATTTTTGACCTTCGCATGGACCGGAATGTTGAACAGCAGGGCAACCAGAAAAGAGAGGCAAGTTAGAAGTCAAATATGGCATGCGGAAAGATTAACAGATGTTTTGGCCAAGTCTATTATGAAACAATATCCTAGATGGCTTCCTGCCCAACTTCATAGCGTGGAGCTCTCATTGAGAAATGACATGCACACCCTTTGATAAAAACAGTTATTCGTTCGATAGTGAAACTTGACGTGTTTGTTTTGTGTTCAATTATACCAGCCTCTAAACCCTGTCTAGAACGCCATGATGAAATCCATATCCTCACGACCTCTTCCTTACAATTCTGTTCTCTCTCCGTTAATATCCTACTCCTTCGTCTATCAAGTAATTATTCGGATTTGACGAAAAATGTACTGACATTTCATCTACACCATACGTAGTGTGTTCAAACATTTAATTATTTTTATTTAATAAACGTAATATTACACTACGGAGAGTGTAAATTATACATTTCTCACTGTAGTCAGCGTATGGGAGAAAAAAGCTAATATCGTAAAATATATGTAACCGTAAAATAAACTGACACAAGAATGAAGATACGAAAGGCGGTACGTATTCTGTACACAACATTAACGCTAAAGAAATAAAGAACGGATAAAGAGGGAAAAATTCTCTAGCAGAAAAGACTGGAAGATTATGATTAGTCCTTAATTTCAGTTTTGACTGCAAATTTGCATGAAGTAGTGACAGATGTTCTAGTAACATGGCGGTATTCAAGAATGTACATGTATGTCCTCTTCTGTAATATTCTACAGAAACTGTGCCTTACCTGAAACAACTTTGTCTAAATATTCCATCTCCTGGATGCCTTCGTAAGTAAGCTTGCCGTCATGTTTCTGCAGCACAACATCAATCTCTTTCCGAACACGATCCTGTATATCTTGGTGCAATGACAACTCATACAAACAGAACATCATTGTAGTTGAAGAAGTCTCATAACCAGCAACAAAGAAAATGAAGCACTGAGCTGCCAGGGAGTTTATTGAAAGGCCTGCAATATTAAAGTGCAATATGTGATTTATATTGTTTTACACATAAAAATTCATGAAACGTTTTCTGCGCATTAACACATTGTTTTGCGTTGTCTATATAAGTAAGTTAGATATTTACTGTTGTGATTGAAAATAAGTAACCCATTGTTAAGGAGACATACATACTGGGATTGCTGTAAGCTGTTAGTTATTTAAAAACGTTATACATTATATTGTAACGGCTTATTTATTTCCGAAAGACAGATATAAGATACCGGTTTTTCTTCTCTTGTTTCAACATGCAGAAATTTTATTCTTAAAAATTAAGAATTTATTTTGAAAATAAAGTAAACTGATACTCGAAGCATAACACGGTTCTGTCAAGAACATGTTGTGAAGGCCGACAATTAACTATTTCAGATGGAAAGTTCTTAAAATTTACAGAAATAAAATAAAGAGGTATAATAACTATAGGGAAGGTGCAAAGAGAAAATTCTTATTTTTAGGACAAGCGAGTTGGAGTGAAACATGCGGATGGTTTTGGCCGAGAGAACTTACATATTGACCAAGTTAAAGCCACAGGCTAACACAAATAGAATATGTACTTCAGTAAAAGAACTTACGGTATACATACCTTCTTCACTAGAATTGTTCTCCAGAGTTCCATGGGCATTCTGTTTAAGACTCTCATTGTCCTCGTCAATTATGACTTTATTCTTGATCTGGATAAGCAGGTGCATGAAGTCATTGCGTTTTATGTTGTTCCTTTCCCTGTAGTTTACTGTTTCTTCAACCATATTACGAAAATATTTTGAAACTCTTGGATCAAGGGAACTCATTTTCAACACACGCGACAAACTAGGAAATGTTATATCCATAAATGTCTTTATTAAGTTTTTCAATGACGGTGAAAATAGTTTTCTTCCCCATTGTCGAAATTCAGCGTCTGGATTCTTGAGGCAGTTACACTGGATACCGAAAGCGCAGGATGAAATTACGTCTGTACTGTACCTAGCCAAGATATCTTTGATTTCAATAACCTCTTCATTACTAGCACTTTTCTCTAGAATGGATCCTAGTTCGAGTCCGCAGTCAACCACTGTCTGGAACATCATCTTCATTTTACCAGAAGTGAATGTTGGTGTTAATTTGACGCGAAGATTTTTCCATCTGTTTCCTGTCAGCGAGAACAAATGACCCGTAAGTGGATCGAGTTCTTCGTCCATGAAGAAACCACGGTCATGAAAACTGGTGAAATCTTTAACGAGAACATTTTTAATAATATCTGGGTCACGAAACATGAAGCCAGGCTTTGCGAGAGCATATGTTCCTCCGTACTTCTCACCGTCCAATTCCTTATAAATGTTTTGAAATACATGTCCCAAAGATGTTCTAAATAATAATACGTCTCCGAAATTTCCAAAAGGAACAGTTGGTTTGGCGTAAGGTACATTCCTTTTCTTCCAGTAGTTGAAAGACACTTTGAAGTACACGTAAACAGCTGCAAGGACGCAGCCTACTAGAACAACCACGTTCAGTAAGAGATTTTCAAATAGACACGCCATGTTTGCAGCTCACTTTCACCTGATAAGTTCAGCAACACACCGCTCAAATTATCGTCCACACGTTTTCCTCGCACACAAGCTAACTGGATTTTCCAAACTGCGATGTAGCTGTTCGTGTCGTGCCTCTGGCTTTATACCGAAAATCACAGCGACGGAAGCGATATTACTTTCGTTATCAACGTGACGTATGAGACAGCATTGCAGAGGTGCTGACTCATTGTTATGCAACTTTGAGACGTAGTTAACAAACAAAATATAATAATTTCATGCGTACTTACGCAACAGACGAATAGGGCGGAAGGCTGTTCGGTCCTTGTTTACTAGAAATCGGCAACGTCTTAAAAATAAAGGAGTGATTCTCATAATAATCTCTTTCTGTTAGTAGTCTTCTGAGTATGTCAAAATGTAGGTGTTAAACCCCACAGTTCTAAAGTCAGCAATATAACCACCATGGAATTATGAGTAAATATTAATTCTGTTATGATGAAAATTTTTACTGTTAATATTACTGTGTGGTTTCAAATCCGTAAAGAAAATGTTTTGTGAATACAATGACATTCTTGTGAGGAATAAGGAAATCTAAAATTTATTTTGAAATATTTCTCAAAATTGAGAAGCTCTTTGTTCCCAAATGTCGTTTATATTTTCTGATACGTTATTTTTTGATTCATTGATAACTCTTATGATTTTAAACAGTGAGAACAAAAAAGTTGCTTTCTTCTTCATATGGCTCCTTCTTAATAAAAATTAAAACCTCATTTCCGAAATTATATAGTTTATAACCCTCTCAAGGCGAAAAATACAAATAAATGTCTGTTTAATAATCATAACAATTTATGGCAAACTTTTTAAAATAAAGAAGGCAAGAATATACGGCAGGAGAGTAATTTTAGGAGATTATATTTATATATGTATATATATATATATATCAATTTCTAAGTAGGGAAATTCCATACATCTGCCTTATAAAATATTAATATGTAGCAACCAATATAACGCAATAAAATATCTGTGTTTTTACGTACTGTGAAAAAGAAGAAATTCTGCCAAATTCCTATTTATGTAAACCTCCAGTGGCACTATATAGAATAATGTGTATTGAATAATCACTTGTAAGAGCTTGTAAATGGCTATTTTCTGCTTGAGTAGTGGGGATAAGGGTAACATGACAGCGAAAATTTCGGCAAGTGTTACGAAATGTTATCGAGTACTTGGTCAGTTCCATGTAAATTGGGATAGATGAGATATAAAATCAGAAATAAATGTAGGGAGGGTTTTCATTTAGTTGACTTAAGTGATTTCGGGGTTTCTTTGCAAGCGATTACACTAACGGTAAAAAAAGTCAGTAATGCCAATTTTAATTTATAGAGTAAAAAAATAGTTATATCTATTGCAAATCGGCATTACGTTTTAAACAACTAGAATAGGTTCCATGTTGAAAACTTGGTTGGAATATAAGTGATATTTATTCCATATTTTTTTCCAATTTTTTTAAGTTTTTTCAAACATTTTGAAAATTGGGCAACAAATGTTTTAAATTTATTACTCACAATATAATATAGTCTCCGACGATATGAACACTGATTTATCTAAATGGCTGTAAAGCGTTCTTGTTTTTCTGCTTCATGTTATGTTTTATGTATTAGGCATACAAAATTTGTTAATATAACAGAGAAGGAAGACAAAAAGTGTGTTCCTTCGGGTCGTGAAGGAATCACGTCATATGGGTGTTTGTATGCATAAGCATACTTTGATAACTGTGCATATTTGTGTGCATTATCTCTAGTCTCTAAATTAGCAAAACTACTCCCACTGAATAATTTGTTTTCTACATTGAGTTGCAGCTTTAAGCTTTCATGATAATGTCCACATTAGACAATTCAAATGTCATGCCTCAAATAACGACTGATTAAATGTAAATTCCTCTTAACACGACAATTTTTGTAGCGTTACGTTTATATATAAAAGAAAAAAAGTGCCACAAAAATCTTTGTTATAGGACCAAAGTATAATAAATTTTAAGGCAATTTTAAGTTTATGCGTAATTATTCGGTTAATTAAGGGGTTTTTTTCGTAAGTCCTACGTAAAAGTATTATAATGTAATATTGATTCATCCTTTAGAATTCATAGAATCTAGAGGAGTTCGAACGGCTAAAAATTAAGAAATATTTTGTATCTTTTTAATTTATGATTGCCATTCATTCTATCTTTTGTTAAAATAATATAAATTGATGCTTGTTACTTCCATATCTAAAACATGGTAAACCTTAACTATTTTGTCGAAGGCAGTTTATTGTCTTAGTATTTTCTCTAACACATGGGACGAAAACCTGGACAGATTGCGATAGTAGGAGGAAAATCGCAAACACAATATGCCAGGTTCCCAGGTAACATTAGGATCGAGGCCCCAAATTTAATTATTTTTTTATTCGTTATGACTTCAATTTTTGTGATAGAAATAATAACACGAAAAAAGTGTAGTTGAAAATATTTGTTGAAGCAGCTGTTGCAGGATCCACATTTATTATATTCATTGATTACAGAAGTCCATATAACAACATTAATCACGCAATATTATGGAACAGTTTAATTAAGACGATATACGCATAAACAAGTGAAAATAATTACAACACTACAATACAAGGTCTCTCATCTATCGACCCTATCAGCACATTTTAATTAAGATGATACACTCATAAACAAGTGAAAATAATTACAACATTAAAATACAAGATCTTTCATTTATCGACCCTAAGAGCACTGCAGATTAATCGCATATAAAGCCTGTATCCGCTGTGACATACAGTGACAGTTGCTGTGCTCAAGGTTATCATAAAAGACGCTGTGTATGATAAGAGAAACTGATAAGTAAAACATTGCGTAGCTGAAAATGTATACAGATGACACCTAAACAGAATAACAGCGTGGAATAGAATACAAACCAAAAGGGAGAAAGTTATCCTGGATAGGAAAAAATGTCGAAAAAGTCAACACAAGGGGAATTGGAGTGTTCTTGCTCACATTGATCTGGTATTTTGACAGAAGAGAGACCATTCCCACTTTGGTCTGCATTAGTCCAAACCGCATAACTGTAAAAATAAGTAATTCTAGTTTAGAATGGGTGGCTCTCCTGTGGGCATAATATGTTATTTACTGCAGCTGGAATCAAAGGTTAGAACCCATGTAGAATCACTGATATTTTATCTTTTTCCATGCAGATATGAACTTATGATGGTCTAACAAAAGCGTAAATACCTCTGATGTCCTTGTGAACTGACCTATTTCACTCCATAGTACACAGCCGTTTCTAATAAACTACTGGTTTCTCAGATAAACAATACATTTCTTGAATATGATGTAACATAAAAATTCAAGAACGTTTTTAAAACAGAACATTCTTGTTCTTTTTCTGCCCCTGACAAACATCCCATTACCCTCCACATATGTAACATCAATTTGAATAATTTACCTGTGTTTTCCAAAGTGTCTCTTTCATTTAGCATTTCCAACCAGAATACTATACACATTTATTTTTTCTGTTACGCATTTTAACTCTCCTTTATTTTGTTAAAATTCTCTCATTTGCCTTGGAGGGCAGGTCAAGAATCTCTTCCTTATATAACTTTCTCTAGACTCTTCTGACATCCTCCGTCTTAAGTACAAATATCTGCTCAGCACCATTTTCTAGTTCACCCTTAATCTTTGTTCTACCGTCAATATGAGTGACCAAGTTTCACACTCATGTTAAATAAGAAGTATAATTACAGTTTTGTAACCTATTGTAAAATTCATGTTATACGTAGGTTATTCCGAATGTAAGTACCTTCTGCCCATATCTCTCGCGTATTCTCGAGACTGTCCTTTTGTGCATGTGCAGTGACTTCCTCTCAATTGAGAAGCCACAGACGCCATTTTCTGAAATTCGTGTTATGTTTATGTTTCTTCCTGTGCGTTGAACATATTTAAGACAATTGAAGGGGCCGCCGACTGTAAAATACGGCTTGTAATTCATTTTTTGAATGCTGGAAATGAGCTACAGAGTGAGATTCATCACCAGATCTGTCAAGTGTATGGTTCGGATGTTCAATGAAGGACGAGAGAACGTGCACGATGAGGCGCGAAGTGGGCGTCTATCTGTGGTGAATGATGATTTGGTGCGTTAGTTCAACGAAAGAGTGCGTGACGACAGACGTTTCACATTTTCTGATCTGTCTCTGCACTTTTCTCAGATTTCAAGGACTCTACTCTACGACATTGTCAGTAGTCATTTGGGTTATCGAAAGTGTGTGCACGATGGGTGCCCAAGATGCTCACAGAGGAGCACAAAAAACAGCGTGTTGCATGTGTTTTGACATTTGTGATGCGCTATCACAAGGAAGGAAACGGCATGTTGAGACATATTGTGACAGGAGACTAGACATGAGTGTCCCATATGACACCTGAATCAAAACTGCAGTCCTTGCACTTGAAGCATATTGGCTCGCCGAAAAGGAAAAAGTTCAAGCAGACATTTCCAACAAGGAAGATCATGTGCACCGTATTCTGGGTAGACAAAGTGTTGTCTTCGTAGAATTTTTGCCCTAGGACACAACAATAAACTCTGCTGTTTATTGTGAAACGCTGAAGAAGCTGAGGAGTGCAATTCAAAACAAAAGGCGCCGCATGCTGAGTGCCACCATTCTTTTCCTTCACGCTAACGCTCGGCCGCACTCTGCTGCTCAGACTCAAGACCTCATCACCTGATTTAAGTGGGAACAAATGGAACACCCCCCCGTACAACCCTGATTTGGCGCCAAGTAATTTTCTCCTCTTTCTACACTTAAGAAATTCCTGGGCGGCAAGCAATTTGACGACGACGATGACCTGAAAGATGCAGTGCAAATGGGGCTAACATAGCCGGCGGCCACATTCTATGTGGAGGTTATACGAAAGCTTGTGCCCCGGTAAAATAAGTGCCTCAGTAATGGCGGTGAATATGTGGAAAAATAGTTGGAAGAATGTAGAATCTGATAACAATCAAATTTTTACGTAACTTTAGTCCTTTTTTACAGCGAAACAATACTTACTTTCTGAATAAGCCTCGTATAAACTGGAAGTCAGGGATTCTGAACAGGGCTGTAGCAAGACTTATCCTATTTCGCGTTTCATGTTAGCAACGAGCTCAAATTGGAAATTAATCTGATCCCTTTCTAAATGAATCGTAGGAAGTCTTCAAGTCTACAAGTGGTCAATTATATTCATATTTTTTCTAAATTGGATACACGAAGAAGGGAGAATATATAACAGGTAGCCATTAAGTACAAAATTCAAATGATTTATAATTATACAAAAAATCGATATTTTTATTGTAGCTATAAAAGTAAGAATTAATTTTTCATTCATGTTTTAATATATATATATATATATATATATATATATATATATAAAAATAAGTGGTGACTTTTTTCTCTTGTTATAAATACGCTAAGCCTTCCATCGGGACCGGAAGTTTTCTCTAAGGTCAGGAAACACGGTCATTCAGACGCCTGTAATTATACGGATATATCAGAAATTCCCACTTTTTATAGAGTTCGATTTGTACAGTCTTATGGTGAATCCGCACTGGCCATATTCTAATCCATATGACTTCTGTCCAAATGTTTACACACACTGTATCGATGTACGAAATTAATATGTAAGAGCAAATTTTCTCTCAAAGTAAGTGTCCAGAATTGTGTTTGCTGGGCAACCTGCAGTGGAACTGACAGAATTATTTGAATTTAATAAAGCACGAAAATGCAATCAGCAATATTCTATTACAGGAGATGAACTTAGCATTTTGGACGTGTGCCGGTGCCACAATAAATGACTATTCAGTTTCTTATATTATCAGTACTGCAGTATAAGGTACTGTACAGCGAACTTACCTGTGCACATCCTCGGACCCTCTCCGAAGGGCAAATACACGTAGTGATGTCTCTTTGCCTTTTCTTCTTCATTGAATCGCTCTGGGTCAAATCTCTCAGGTTCAGGGTAATACTTTGGGTCATGATGAAGTGCCAAGACAGGGATAATCGTCGACATTCCCTTCTCTAGAACAACGTCTGTGCCAGGTATCTTGTAGTCCTTGGTACATTCTCGATTTAACATGGGAACTGGCGGATATTTTCGAAGGGTTTCTGAAAAATAAAATTACCTGTACCGTCTTTGTAGCAGTTGTCCTTAGATCATTACAAAAACGTGTCCTGATGTTCATGATGGATAAAAGAATTTTCGACCTCTTACCGCTTTGTTAGAAGTTAAATTTTTCTACTTTTATTTGTGAATTAAAAAAGAAAAACACCATCAGTGTTACGTAGCTTATAATAAAATATTTCATTCGCGGATGTACCAGAATGTTGAACACCAGGGCAACAAGAATGACAGGTATTTTTAAAATCAAAGGTGGTATACGGAAGGATTAAAAGAAGGCTTGGCCAAGACAAATATGAAACAATATCTTAAATGGCTTCCCGAACAACTCCACAGGGAGAAGCCCTGTTTGAGAAAAGAGAGGCACTCTGAAAAAAACAATTATTTGCTTTATTTGATAACCGAACATTTATTTTTGTGTTTAAATATGTCAGTCGCCTGACCCTGTCTAGAACGCCATAATAAAGTCCGTATCATCATAAACTGTTCCTTAATATTCTGCTCTTTCTTAGTTAAAATCCTACTTATTCGTCTACCAAGCAGTTTTTTCGTTAAATTTTGACGAAAATGTTATAGATATTTCCTTTACACCATACGTAATCTGTGTTCCAAAATCTCTTCATTTTTCATTCAATAAACCGAAAATTGTATTATGAACAGTATGACTTATACATTTCTCACTGTACTCAGCCTATGGGAGAAACAAATTCATCATCATCATCATAAACATCAAGGATTGGAACCTTTGATCCGTTCCGTCTACAGAGTTACAACTGTTCTCGCCATCGTTTCTTCGGTCTTCCAATTGTTCTTCTTCCTAGTGGTCTGTAGTGATGTGATTTCAAAGGGATTCGGTTTGGGTGCATTTTTGCAAGTGTAAAACCAGTTCCGTCTGCATTCATCTATCTTGTCTAGTATGCATTCAGTCTGTAGTTCATGGCGTAAGGAATTGTTTGTTTTATGGTCATAAAGGATGTAACCAGCCAGAGGTCTCAATAACTTCATTCCTTCAATTCAATTCTTCGTCTCTGTGAGGCTGTCAGAGTCCAATTTTCTGACCCATATATGATATATATGGAAAACATTATAAGAGAAAAAAGTTAATATCGTAAAATATATCTCATTAAAAAATATACTGACACCAGCATGCAGATACAAAATACGGTATGTATTCAGTATGTACCATTGAAATGAAAGACAAAAAGGGCGGACAAAGTGAAAAATAATTCTATGCCACAGGGTTTAACTGCAGGGTCTAAATTCCAAGACTCCATAAGGCTATAGGCTGTACGGCCGGAGTGTGATGTTGGGGGTACAAACGCCCTGGGCTTTGGGGTAAAAACGGCCGGAGCGTTAAGCTGCCAAAGGGATTAATTGCAGGATCCAAGGTCATGTCGGGCCCAAGCCAGCTACGTACGAGCAATGTAGAGTGGAAAATGTTTGTTGACGCAGCTCTTGCAGGATCCACATTTAATATATTCATTGATTACAGAAGTCCATATAACAACATTTATCACGCAGTATTATGGAACAGTTTAATTAAGATGATATACTCATAAACGAGTGAAAATAATTACATCATTACAATACAAGGTCTCTAATCAATCGACCCTATAAACACGGTAGGTTGATCACATAGAAAGCCTGCATCCGCTGTGACATACAGTGACAGCTGTTGTGCTCAAGGTTATGATAAAGAACGCTGTGTATGATGAGAGAAATAGATATGTAATACATTGCCTAGCTGAATATATATATATATATATATATATATATATATATATATGAGACACCTAAACAGAATAACAAGGGGGACTGGAAGACAAAACAAGGGGGAGGGAGATATCCTGGAATGGAAAAAATGTCGAAAAAGCCAACTAGATCTGGAGGAATTACGAACTAGCAAGGAAGCTGACCTGTGCATAGTTTTAATGATTGTTCGAACATACACGTGTGTTGGTAAATGAAATGTAGCCTGTAATAATTTTTTTATAAATGCGTTGATCAAATATAGTTCTAGAAACAAATTATAAAATAAATTGAAGTAAATAAATATAACAAATAATTCATGGCCTGATACTTAAAGAAAGAATATAAGAAACTGGGTGATTGTGGGGTTTATCTCCCAAATTAAAGAGCTTTAAAGTCTGTTCTTCACTCTATATTAACACACTATTATGTAGTTACGAATTAATTTTCCTCCACACGAAAAGTACGTCAAGACACCTCTGTCAGAAAAGCATTTTTTTAAAAAATACATCTGACAGCGGAAACCGACATTTGAATAAACACAACAGAAGCTTGAACAGAAGAAACCTTCTTCACATCTCATAAGAAAAGACTGCATCTTTATTAGGGAAGGTACAATATCTTCTCAATGAGAAAAAGTATATAATATTTTATCATTCACATAACAAAAAATGTCAAGTTATGGAGTCACAATATATAAATACAGTAGTCTTTTTAGATCTGTCAGTGAGGTGGGAGATTCGAAAGCTCAAGACATTGGTTCGGGTAGAACCGCATTTCGTAATTTCGTTTTATGGATTTGCTGCAAGCCGAAGACACTAAATATTGAAAAGAAAATGATCTAACGTGCCGAAATATTTGCTGCAAAGAACACGATACCACACAAAAACCCTGCGAAGGAACATAATTCTAGGGGTAAATTTATCTTTCCTGTTAGAAGTCCCATGTCTCACAATTCTCTCGGTGAATTATCCAGATTTCGACAAACAGATGTACTCCCCTCCTCTACCTGCAAAACAACCAGAAATCATCAACAGCTACAATGCTAACCTGTTGAGAGCTGAACTGTTTGTCACCACCGCGTCCAGACAATTTCTATGGCCCTGGGTTGGCCAAAAGGAGGCCCAGTAGGATATCAAGGATAGTACATGCGGCCCTCGGTCCCTTGAACGGTTTCAGTAATACAATTTAACACACATAATACAACAAGTCTACAGAACAAAATATGGCAACTTTATGAGCATAGATAAATGTTTACAAATTGTAACTCATCACTTTTAAGACAGCACAAAGTAAGCCAAACATTCTTTGCGTTATATCCAGTTTAGTACGTCCTACTACCTTGTAATTCAACCGTGCTGC
>Ga0268261_10002803_pt1 | contig 12589 bp, 6 predicted proteins | sample TergutNc150P1_FD_190353 | JGI IMG/M metagenome (GOLD analysis project Ga0268261, IMG submission 190353) | Nasutitermes corniger P1 segment gut microbial community from laboratory colony in Florida, USA - Nc150 P1 (SPAdes) (version 2) | ecosystem: Host-associated > Arthropoda: Insects > Digestive... | reverse complement strand
CGTTGGCAATTGTGTCTAGATAAAGAAGGAGACTATGTAGAAAAATAACTTTGGTGTTATAGATGACTTTATGCAATTAAATATTTTTCAGAATTTTTTATGCGTTACTTTTGGACTGCACCTCGTATGTACATATGTACAATATATACATATGTACATACTTACAGATGTCCCCTTATGCGTGATAAACATTCTGCAGAAATTCATTACCAGAAGTAAAAATTCAATTAAAATTCAATAAACAGCATTTAATTTGTGGCCATTTAAAAAGTTTGTAATTTTCTGGCTCTTAGTTAGCAAACATATAATCACAGCAGACAATGATCCCACATAAGGCTCTGGACAAGGTTTAAATGCCTCCACACACATAAGGGTTAAGTATAACTCACTCTATGAATGTTGGTAGACATATGACAGGTAATGACAGCCTGAGGAACTCCCAGTTGGCCTTCTCCATGGTCTCAAAAGTATTATGACTAATCTTCAAACAAGGTGGTGTGTCTGAGCCAGCTGGAATTCTTGTCACATCAATCCTTGTGTCAACAAAGTCTTCAGTGTTTTCAAATATAGGCTGGTCCTTTGTGTACCAGTATGTGACCGGTCTCTTCATATTGCTGCAGAAAACATCCTTTGCTTATGGTCATAAATCTCTACTGCCTTACAAAAAGTAACAAACTGTAAACATTCTACTCAAAAAAATTCATTTTTCATCATACAGAAAATACTCATACAGCTGCAACAGTCGATGTACAGATACTAAAATATCTACAGTTAACAACTGACCTCTTCTGTCCAACTTTATTATCAATATCAAATACAGAAACATTGCCTGTTCTTTGTGTAATTGCAGAAAACTCTATCAAATGTCTGTTACCCTCACGATCTCTTAGAACACAAATGATGTCTCAAGGTAAATCACTTTGACACACATGAAATTCTAACAACACATTTTAACCTTTTGGCTCTGGAGTTTTACACTTAAATTTTAGCACATCCTGTATGTAAAATGTGAATAATACATGAACCAAAAAAGGTAGTATTATGAAATAAACAGCATTTTGAAGAGAAAAACAGAGAGTGTGCAGCATGTTTAAAATACTCAGTACTTATATTTGTTGAAAAAAAAATATATATAAAATGCAACATCTGGAAGGTAGCAGTACGCATGTCCTATATATAGGACGCACGGTTCTTAAAGGTTAATACTACTTTGTGCATAGCAGTAAAGTACTGATTTTCATGCTGATCAATATGAACTAATCCTTTCTGGTAACATGAGTAAATAAACAGCATGAAGACATACATGAAGCAAGCAATACTTCCAAATTATTTTTTACAGTTACATTTCTAAGATCCAAACACAAAAGCCTGGAAAACTGAACGCCAGAGAATGCTGCCCAATCCATAACATAAACCACATTAAATTAACTTTCTTTATTACCTTCTGCACCATATATATATATATATGAACAACTACAAGCTGATGCAAGTAATATATATCCCTCCTCATACACATAGGCATACATGCAAACAGGTCTGGTACATTACTCTCTAATTCTTACATTTCAATATGAAACACATGCATGCACTGTCTTGCTCTTGCTAGTGTGGATCTTGTTTCAGGGTAATGACACCATCAAATGTACAAAGTACCAGCAGTGTTTCAGAGATTCTTACAATTTAACCCTTATCCTGCCAACGTGGAGAATATGGTGAGCTCCTAATAATGCCAGTAAATGGCAGATGGGATTTAACTTGGTGTTTAAAGGGTTAAATATTTCAGGAGAAAGGACTACCTAAGGGCCTCTGCCAATAATTGAAGTAAGAGTCCACAAGTTGGTGTGAACTTTTTTGTTTGATTCACCAACTGATAACTAAAGGAAAGTGGGCCACACAAACAGATACACAGACACACAGATGTGTGTCTGTGTATCTGTGGTAAAAATCTTCATGCAGTTTACATCTACACAATGCTATCACCCACACACATGACCCACACTAACAAACACGGCTCAAATCGTCATCTTAGTATGATACTTACACACAGAAAGGTTCATAACCTTCTTGAAGACCACACATGGTGAAGAACTTCAATGTATTTACATCTTGACCAAATGTAAGCTTGGCTTTTTGACCAACTCCCAATGTAAAAGCAGGAACAAATGAATCACCCTGAACATCTGAAAATGATGTCTCACCACCCAGGGCATCCATCAAAAGCTCACCATTGAGTGAGAAGCCTGAAGTTTCAAAAAGCAAGTCATGTTATTTAAATGTGACTGTGTCTTAGAATAAAAACAAAATGCTGCCATGGATAGCAGCAAACCTATGCAAAAATAATGTTCCTAAAATTCACATGATACACGAGATGAGTGATATATGAAAGCAGCATATAATGATTCAGTACATATGTGACAACACATACTAACATAATTTGCCAACACCATTTCTTTCACCTTTCTAAATAATCCCAGATTCTAAGCAGTTGTAAAGAATTGGATTACTGCACAAAATGGTGTTAAGATTTAAATGTATGAATGCTTCTCTGTTTTTGAGGTTTTTATGCATCAAGCTTCATTTCAAATTAAAAAACAAAATTATCATACAGAATTCTACATACATACTGTCATTACAAATAGATGTAACTTAAACAGTTAAAGGGTGACAAGATTATAAAGTAAAATTATTTGGTATTATATACAATTTAACTGAATATTCTAATACAGAAATGAGATATTATAACTGAATAATATAAACTGAGACACATTCTGTCTATAAGGCTGTGGCATGATACAGCCTGAATTACATAACTTGCATCCAAAATGGTACTATTTATAGATTTACCACCCTTTTTACTAACAACACACAGTGAAAACTTTACTGCTTCTAACAGATTGCATTTCAGAAGTACTCAGCAAGTGGTGAGGTACTTTGGACTTCCATGAAGTAATAATATACCCAAAAAAACACATTAATATTTAGCATTTTAAACTTCATACAAAAACTTAAAAATCTCTGGTTAACTGAAAATATTAATACTAAATTGACATATTTATTTACATGCAGAATACTAGAAGGTTACCCTAGCTACAGTTTAGTTAACATTACAGAGATTCACATGCAAATAATGAATACATGCTGAACTGGGATACACACATGATTTAGAGAATGTAGTGACAATTATTGCACCGATGTGTATTAGAGAACATACAGTAGGATCACACAAAATAGCATGCTTTAATACACACAGCAGGTAGGTTGTGGCAATGAAAATGGATATCTTTCTGGTACAAATGCAAATAAAAAAGAAACAAAGTTTCTGTATGTATATATGTATGAAATTCTCTTCACGGGAATAATGATGAAGTCAATTTGCATTTCTCTTCTCTTTTTAATAAGGTACACAATAATTACAGAAGAGAAGATTATTCAGTCTGTGGGTTACCTATGTATGCATTCTTTTCCATCATTCTTCTATTTTTATCAGTAACTGGATTTATTTAATGGTTATAATAAAATAACATGTACTTTTGTACCAAGCTTCAGCCCCTCCCACACTTCTTCTCCTCATGAAGTCTGTTGTACTGTTCACATTTTATAGCCTATTGTTCAGTGGTATGGTGAGCTCAAATGGATTGATCAAGACTTTGTTGATTACCGAGGGTCTTTCATTTCTTTAACCTTGGTTGATCTCCAACTTGATGCATAAAATTCTTGTTTATTTACATACAATACATTTATTAAAATCCTCTACATGTTTCGAGCATTACCCTGCTCGTCTTCAGGAGGTCAATGTCGTAATTGTATATATGCAGCCTATAGTATCATCACTCTGTAAAAGTGAGATGTCTATAATTACTGTATTATAATTTGCTGCAAAGCAGCAAATTATAATACAGTAATTTTAGACAACTCACTTTTACAGAGTGATGATACCAGAGGCTGCATATATATACAATTATGACGACCTCCTGAAGATGCAATGCAGCAAATTATAATACAGTAATTTTAGACAACTCACTTTTACAGAGTGATGATACCAGAGGCTGCATATATATACAATTACGACGACCTCCTGAAGATGCAATGCAGCAAATTATAATACAGTAATTTTAGACAACTCACTTTTACAGAGTGATGATACCAGAGGCTGCATATATATACAACTACGACGACCTCCTGAAGATGCAATGCAGCAAATTATAATACAGTAATTTTAGACAACTCACTTTTACAGAGTGATGATACCAGAGGCTGCATATATATACAACTACGACGACCTCCTGAAGATGCAATGCAGCAAATTATAATACAGTAATTTTAGACAACTCACTTTTACAGAGTGACAGTACCAGAGGCTGCATATATATACAACTACGACGACCTCCTGAAGATGCAATGCAGCAAATTATAATACAGTAATTTTAGACAACTCACTTTTACAGAGTGACAATACCAGAGGCTGCATATATATACAATTACGACGTAGACCTCCTGAAGATGCAATGCAGCAAATTGTAATACAGTAATTTTAGACAACTCACTTTTACAGAGTGACGATACCAGAGGCTGCACATATACAATGACGATGTAGACCTCCTGAAGATGAGCAGGGTAATGCTTGAAACATGTAGAGGATTTTAATAAATGTATTGTATGTAAATAAACAATAATTTTGTGCATCAAGTTGGAGATCAACCAAGGTATGATGCATGGTCAACCAATCAAGATTTCATTTTTTTGTTTATAATTGCAAGGCCATTTGATTAAATACTTTTCATAATGTCTTCATTTTCCTCCTATTTAAAGTGACAGTATGTTTCATTCATTCACAGAATGTAATAAACATATAATAGTCAACTGAAACACATGTCAGGAGAGTCAATGTCAATGGCACAATTTTACAAATACTGTAACTTCATTGAAGTCTGTGACATATGATCCTACAACATTCTAACGTGATTAATGATAAACATTAAAAACTATATTATGAATTATCACACTATTTAACGTGGTAGTTTAATAAGACCAGCGTTGCACCAAACTATGGAATTCTGAAAGTGTTACCCGCATGTAATGTTATGTGAATGCATATTACACACACATATATATATATATATATATATATATATATGCAAGTGCATTATATATTCTACCCATAGCATCCAGTGTAACATCTTCCTTCTCATCCAACATATGGTACAGAAATTCTACAGTTCCAGAAATCACCTCTCTATATATATATATATATATATATATATATATATATATGTATATATAATTACATGTTGCTACTTGATTCAATAAAATTGGACAATTATTTCTCTCTATTTCTAAAAGCAATATTGCGTATACTCCAATGGTGCCAAAACCAGTCGGTTTGGTTTTTATGGCCACTATTTAAAATTATACTGCATTATAAAGCATGCATAAAAACCAATTACAGAGGTGGTGATATAGGCAATCAGCTTTGAGGTTTTACACTACTTTGCTACAAACAGACTGTGTTATCTGCACATGAGTATGAAGAAAGTGTTCTATTGAATTTTCTTTCAAACAAAAATTCCAAAAAAATTAAGATTAATTTATTTGGAAAAAAAGCGCTAAATAATATAATTGCATAGGAAAAGTTTGATAGTTTTGGACAAAGGGTTTCAGCCACCACAAATCTGGCAAATAATACAGCAGAGTAACAAAAAACTAAGAATTTTAATTTGATACAAAGAATTTCATATCACAACTTCTTGAAAAGCAGTTGCATTGTATTTCATTAAAATACAGCAATGTTTTACAAATGCTACTGCTAATTCATTTATTATTCAGCCGTAAACTTTCTACAGTTAACCTTCATGAGAACAGATACTAGAAATTAAAGTAGCTAGGACAGCTGATTAATTCAACTCTACAAGAACAGGTAATATATTTTCTATGTTTAATACTAAATGCTGCTTTACTCCATTCCTGAGTGCAAATTATAAGTTTTCATATATTACTGCCCTTATGAAATCAAATAATTTGTACTCATATCAGTTGAAATACTACTTGATGAAGGCACACATGGCATGTTATTTTTTATTTTCCTGACTTACTTATTGTACGATCAATTAGGTCGAGGAATACACCGACCACATCTCCCACTTGCCATTGTTTGCCAAATGACTCAGCTGTCCCGCAATAAAGCTTTTCTTCCTTTAAATCAAAGAGAATATTAAAACATGTCTCAACTAAAAACCTCATATTACCACAGTTTGCCTATATGTTCAGTGAAGGATGCCATTTAAAGTGTTGCTGCAACATTTTCCTCTTCATACACATTCATAAAGAGTTACAGACATTCTTACACTACCCCAAACAATTAACACAGAATTACCCTTGGAGTGGGGTTCAATTTCTAAGACTACTACTTACTGAAAAATTAGACTAAATTTCTTGTCAACTATTGCTACCTTAGAAATATCTAATCAATTTTGTACACTAATTTTTAAAATATTCCTCACACCTACTACACCACAGATGGGCCTACTTGCTCACAGTGTTCCACACTTTCACACCACAATACAAGGCAAAAATTAAATACATAAAATGATTATTCATTTAATTGTCTGAAGTGTAACTGGATTTAGTTACTACAATTTAATTATCCAATACCTAAAAGTTTTTAACGTTTAGTCTCTGGGCATAAATACAAACGCTGAAATTTTTAAGCTTACATATGCATTCAGGATTTTGTGAGGACAAGTTGTGTGCTGACACTATGAGTTTTTATGAGACACTGTGCATCAAAATGTGATGGTTAGAAAGTAATGCCTCCTGTCTTCTATTTCATGCTGTTTGCAAGTTACAAACATGAACATTCCACAAAAGTTCACTACAACAGAGCTAAAGGTGTAGTTATTTTTCAACATAGTCCACACATTTGACAACAATCTTCTTCCGCCTTTGAACAAGAGTATGAATTTCTGCAAGGAAAAAAGTCGCTCTCCTTGTTCTGCAGCCACTGGTGCACATAATTCTGCAGTGCTGTATCATCCATTATAATGATGTCCTTGTCAGCTGCCTTTCAATGGACCAATAGTGAAAATCTGACAATGCAAGATCATAACAGTAGGAAAGGTATGATAACACTGTCCACCCAAAATCTGCGATGGTTTCAATGGTGTGCATGCTTATGTGTGGCCTGGCATTGTAACGGGAAAGCAATGCTTCAAACATCTATTGTGTGAAATAAACAAAGTGAGGGCTAGAATAAATGCTTCTTAGGGTTTCAATATAGCACGCAGAGTTCACTGTTGTCCTGCTATGCAGACATTTTATACGAATACCACTCCTCGCACCCCAGATGATTGCAACCATGATTTTTTCTGCTAATGTCACACTATTGAACTTTTCTTTCCTTGAGAACACTGTGTTCTGCCACTCTATCACCTCCCACTTGGATTCAGGTTCAAAATGGTTGACCCAGTTTAGAAATCCAAGGCACCGAAAATTTTTATACAGGTGCACAGAGAGACAAGGAAAGCATCTGACACCTTTCTTTTGCAATGAAAAGTACAAGAGTTGAAGGCTACCTGTCACAATGTGACAACACCCAAGGAAGAAGAAATTCAAGACTGTGTTGTCAGTAGGAAAAATCATGGCTACATTCTTTTGGATGAGAAGTCAGATTCTTGTAAACTTCTTGTAAACTAACATGGAATTCTGTCTGCTGTGCTGAAACATAAGTCTGAATTCACAGCTTCATTGAGTTTGTCCCATATGATGAATGTCAGAAGTGTTGCTTTTTACAATTACAATTACAATGTCAGGCCACACACAAGTGTGCACACAACTGTGGTAATAAAAAATTTGGATGGACAGTGTTGCTGCACCTAACAATCAGTAATAGCTTGCACCATCAGATTTTTACCTGTCTGGCCCTTTGAAGGGCAGTCTCCAAAAGCTACATCACGTGGATAATGAGGCACTGTAGCATGATGCACCAGTAACTGCAAAGAAATGACAGAAACTTTTGCTGGTTGGGAATACACGTTCTTGTTCAAAGGCAGAGAAGAATGCTGATGAAAGTAAATACTGCACAGAAAAATATCTATGCCTCCAGCAATGCTGTAGTGAAGTTCTGTGAAAAATTTTCACATGTTCAACCTACACACAACATTAAACAATCGAGACAGGCAATGTATATAACATAATATTGAGGCACATTTGTGCAACCATTGTTGCTGTGGAAAAGCAATAACTATTACACATTATGACTGTGTGTTTGTAGACTTAGGTGTCCAGCATGCAATGCACATGCGCAATATTGTCATCTGTGACCTCTCTGGCCCTGCAATATTTTTCCACATTATCTCATAAACAACATGATTATTGAAAACAAGTTATTAAACACAAAACATGTGTTTTGATTTTCTCTACAACTTCTGTCCGAAACATCTCTCATAAGAACTGAGCGGGGTATGATGAAAAATGTGAATTGGTATTAATGTAAATTACGCGTTATTCTTGTCAAATTTTAATGAAAGCTTAATTTTCTCGACAGGTTCAGTGGCAGCTAAGTTGTTCTAAGCAGACGAACAGATATTACGAAGCTAATAATCGCTTTTTGCAATTTTGCAAACATTCCTAGAAACAGGAAGCAACACTTTCTAACACTCATAATATTTTTTTCACGTGACCACAATGTTCTTCCTTCCATGTTTCCACACAATATATGAACCATGAGCAGAAAGGAGCAGGTCTGAAGCTGACTCTCCAGAATGAAGCATTACTGCTTTAGTGGATATTATAACCTGTGTCTCCTACATTAAGTGCCTGTCACATTCTTGTTGGTTTGTCTGCAGTGTTCACAGAGTGAAGAGTTCTTGATGTAACTGTCATGGATTTTTTGAACAGAAGAAATGTAAGAAGGTAAACTGCATCTGTGTTTAAGCATTATACCATTGACACACAATTTTCCTGCTTGATACCTGTGTAAAAAAAGGTTACAGTAACAACCAAACAAGAGGCTTGGAAGACTATAGAGTGGTCTGGGCTTGGTTATAAACAATAAAGATATAATAAAATGTTGTGAGGATTCAGATAAAACAACCAGGGGAATATACGAAGCAACAAAAAGATCACTGTAATACAGTGTCTGTGTAGCATGTACAAGTTTCAGCACATCAGTGTTGCACCCAACAGTATGGTTTACTTTCCATATCACCAAGTATCAAATATGGTCAGCTGATCAACAGTGGTGACTAAAATATGTTGAATGGAAGCTATTTTACAATTTGTGTTTGAATGTCAGTTTTTTGAGTTTGACAGTCTTACTCAGTCACCTAAGGAGTGCAGGAAATAGCAAACCGCTTCTACAGAAATTAAGACGAACACAATTGGCCAGTCACAAAAACTAAACTCCTCTTTTAAATCTGAATATTCTCCCATTGTCATAGTCTAACCTGTTAGTATTAGGACAAGCAATATAACAACAAAACTAAATGAACTTTGCACATCAAATGACATGACAGCCACAGCACCAGAAAATACTGATACAGTTTATCTGGGAATAAAAATATTTGTCTAGTTAACAAATTTTCAAAAATTTTCTCAATCCTTGCAGTCTACAATATAAGTAAGTTCCAAATCAGTTACGTATAAAATAACTGTCAAAGAAGTTTGACACACATATCTGAAGCTTTAATACAGAATATGGAGAGGTTCATTTTGCTAAATACAGATGGATGTTGCACTATAACAATGCAGTTCTATCAGAAGAATTATGAATTTGCATAATTCAGTTCACCAGAACTGGTGTTATGTAATGACTTATGATGACATCATTTGGAAGCTGATCATCATCTTAAATATAGTGTAGCATGCAAACCCAACAGATACAGGTTTAGCACATGTCTATAATAAATGGTAGGTACAGTGCAATAATGTACACAGGGATATTTAATAAAATACTGTTCTCAGTTCAGCTGCATTCTAGTTTTTCAGCATACTTTGATTAATACAGAAAAAGTATCAGGTTTCTCAAATGTTCCTTTTATATAATTATTAAACAAACTTGAACAGAAAAGCATTTCTAAAAATCACAGCTTTAGAAACATTTAGTGTCATCTTTGATTTAGAGTCACCAGTGTCAAATATTGTATGTTCTAGACCTGTATGTGTGCTACACTTAAATCTCATTCAGGTACCTTCTCAGTAACAAGTACTTCTATGATAAAAGCAAAATTTCTACTTTTGTATCTACAAAATATTTATATGCAGTCATGTAATACATGTCAAAGCCAGTCTCCCAACACACTTTTGGAGAAGGTATTTATTTAAATTGAAAATAATTATTTTACACCAATTTTTTACAATGGATTCATTACATTACCACGTACTTAAAATATTACATATAAAAAACACCAACCAGGGAAACGCACCAGTTTAGTGCATATTTGAATAAATCTCAAACATGTTATAAACAATACAGATCATCAGGGAGACATTTATGGTTCAACAGGTGACACTGCTAAAGTTTACAATGGCGTAATATATAGTACTCGCAATACTCTTCTTTAAAAAATGTACTATGGTGTTCCCCATTCTTATACATCCTGGAGACATAAAATTGTCAATTTTTTTAATATTTCATATTGGTACTGTTAAAATGTGAAACTGTAACTGTGAAAATGTAAAACTAGTGAAACTTCCAAACTTTTTATTCATCCAAACATCAATGCAGTTGTCCTCATCATTCTTATCCATATGTATTGTAATGAACTTACTGTTTACTATAATGGTGTGGTGTCTTTGTGATGTATTACACTAGATCATTTTTTTCTAAGGTTAAAATCTGGTACAACTCAACATATTCTACTGTATGGATCTTGTGGTAACTATACTGATCTGTGTTGTGCATCAGGTTTCACTAGTAACTATGGCAGACCAAGTGTATGAGACTGATTAATTAAATTATATTAAAATCTGGTATGTGTACTGGGATGATTTTTCATATGTAACAAATTATTTTATCTATGTCATTAAATATTTAATTACTGAATATTCAATTTGAGTAACATTACGGTTAACAACACTGGAATTTATCTGAACAAAAGAACTGTGTAGGAACACAAAGGAATAAACATCTTCATAACATAAGCATTCATATAGACAAGCAATTTTAAAAAGAAGTGAAAACAAAAATACTGTAACCAAGGGATAGAAACAACTGGGGTTATGAAAGTGATAAACGAAAGCAATTGTGCAAGCAATCTTTGAGATGCACTGCTAATCACATGTAATGAGGGTACTCAAAACTGGTGTGGGTGACAAGTTGCACGAGCCTTCTTTATAACTAGAAATTCCCTGCAGTGCTAACCTTCTTACACTATTTCATAACACAAAAACTGTCATATAGTGTTAAAAAACATCACTCAAACAACACATGTATAAGTATAAATTAGGTCATGCACTTGCATGTTCCGGGATCACTACCAGTGCCTGAACGGTATGCCACTTGCTGATAAATAAAAAAATGAATACTCACAGCATACACAGCTGAAATTTTGTTTAAATATAAAAATAAGGTTCATAATTAGGAGACAACATTTGTATACTCTGACAGTACATGTGCAGTCATTGTAGCCTGACATCTGGTATTCTTTGCTAAAGAAATCAATCTTGGAGCACTGAATCACAAATTCCATACTAAAGTGACAATGTACAAGCAACAAGGCTCATTAATTCAACTTCAAGGTGGCAGAAAAATATATCAAAATACAAATTAAACACAAAATACAAACAATAAAAGAAGATACATTTAATATTCAGGCACTGTTTGGCTTAATTAAGTTAAATGAGCATACACCATTTATTATACCAACTAAATGCACATTCTTAATTAGTACGAACATTAAATAAGCTCATCCAACATGTTTTGGTACATGTGTACCACCTTCAGGGAGAACACAATGCCAATTCTTAAAAACCAAATGCTACTGCAAAGCTGTTATTTATAGTTTCCTTGATCTGCAGCAGCTAAGTCATTAACATGGATTATATGTAAATTTACAATTGTACATATTTTAAAACTTATGGTCACACTAAGGTTAAAAACATTTCTTACCATAATATAAGATGTATATACAGTAGAAGTTATTCATGTTGTGTTTGGCCATGGATATGATGTGTCTTGTATCACAAACACAGGGACCCAACCCACTTTGCATTGTGATACATACTACTGAATGAACACATATTGCCACACTAATAGCAACGTCTGCAGCCAAAAACAACATAAATAATTACTACAGTATATACACCTTTTGTAACGATAAGAAATGTTTTTAACCATAGTGTGACCATAAGTATTATTATATGTATAATTGTACCTTTTACATATAACCAACATTAACCCTTAGGCGACTAATGTCATATATATATGGAGCACCCATTCTTGATGTTTCTAGATCACACACGACGCAGCACAGTCGGTAGGACTCTTCTGGACGAGTGATCAGCTCGTCGCAGAGACCTCTACCTGACAACACACGACACTCACAACAGACAAATATCCATGCCCCCGGTGGGATTCGAACCCAAGATCTCAGCA
>Ga0268261_10002802_pt1 | contig 12590 bp, 10 predicted proteins | sample TergutNc150P1_FD_190353 | JGI IMG/M metagenome (GOLD analysis project Ga0268261, IMG submission 190353) | Nasutitermes corniger P1 segment gut microbial community from laboratory colony in Florida, USA - Nc150 P1 (SPAdes) (version 2) | ecosystem: Host-associated > Arthropoda: Insects >... | reverse complement strand
TATATATATATATATATACAACGTTAGGCTCCTAAGGGTTAAGTTAATAACCGATTCTCCCCAGTCACTCTCATTCCGCAAATGCTCCACAATAATTATCATCGCAATGTCGTTTTTACCAGAAGGACTAACAGGAGAAACGAGCGAACGTTGTACAAGCAGCGCTCTTTGAAAACGGGGGAGAGCACTGGATACAACAGTGCTTGAATTATTTAATACTGCAACTGTTTAATGTACATTATTAATTTTACCCTTCAAACAGCCCACGTGTCCCACACGGTCTGCTGATGTTTCGTAAGACAGTTACAGCACACAGCGACATTAGCTGCTGCTGCTGCTGCTCTGTGCTATCTGCAAGACAGAATAGTGCCACTGTGTCAAATGTGCGTTAATTTTCGCTTTCATAACTCATTATGAGATACACGAAACGCACCGAGTGTTCCGCTGTTCAAACGGCACCGAACTGTAGGGAAACACTCATTGTACTGAGCACAGGGTAACGACATCCCCAAGTGGGCTCAGAAGTCAATACGTTTTTTCAACTGAATCAACCAACCAGATGCAGCAGTTTCTCAAGTTTATTGCTTGTCGTTTAAATACAGCTCAACATGTTTCGGGCATCCTCATGCCCATCATCAGGAGCTACAACAACTGCAGTAGCAGCCTCTGGTTTACCGTCGGAGCTTGGTGATAGCAGTGCTGTTTGTGGTCGGCCGGGCCGGTTGGCCCGACCACGGCCAACAGTACTGCTACCACCAAGCTCCGACGGTAAACCAGAGGCTGCTACTGCAGTTGTTGTAGCTCATGATGATGGGCATGAGGATGCCCGAAACGTGTTGAGCTGTATTTAAACGACAAGCAATAAACTTAAGAAGTTGCTGCATCTGGTTGGTTGATTCAGTTGAAAGTATGATGATGCGCTGACTGGCAAACCCTTAATTTAAAAAGTCTTTAATCCAGTCCCTGGCAAGTTGTCCGGTTCCTTGGCAAGTCTTTGAACGAAATCTCTGTGCCTTTCCCGATTCCGCCCTGACAGCCCTGACCGGAAGTGCCAAAACCTGCAGAACCAAGCAGCAGTTCCCCGCAGTTCAGAGCTCTCGTGCTGCTGCAGCCTGCATCTCCTGCGTTAAACACTGTAAGTGCAGTCACTGTCGTTACAGCACTAGACTGCACACCTTCCTACACCACACAAGGTGTGTCAAGAGCGCTTCCAGTGTATTTGTGCACTGGAGAAGCAGCCGCTAAGTTCAACAGCGACTTATTGTCAACTAAAAGGCAACACACTTAAACACCAGCTGGAGGGCTGACAGACTGGATAAGGCCAGTTAAATGTGTCGGTCTTGACCTCAGATAACATAGCAGAGCAGATGAAGGCTGCCACATAAAGAGACAGTGACAGATTGAAACACAAACACAGACACAAATAGGAAGAGCTGGAGAGTGCATGATGTATGTGTCAAAACGTACTGCAGTGAAGGAGACGCGTAGAGATAAGCGACGGCACGTCAGAAGACGTCGTGTCGTGCGTCTCGTTAGATACAGCTCAACTTCCTAGGCCTGTATAAAGGCAGTCCTCTACCAAGCGGTGGCTGACTGAAGTGTCTGTATTCTCCTTCCCTTCGTAGTCGCTCGTAAGCAGATTTTATGAACTTGTACGGACTATAAGCGGATCTAATTCAGTAGCAACAACCCCTTTACAGTCTAAGTGATGTGAGTAAGATACAAAGTTTCAGAGTTGCAGTCCATGCACAGCAGTTAGCACAATCCATCTTGACATGCATGGGGAGTAGAGGTACAGCTCCACTCATTCTTAATCTCGGCACTAGGTCAACTGTAGGCCACGGCCACTTTATTCTCCGGTAAAGAGGTCACGGAATCTCCTGAAAAAAGAGGCTGGGTGGGCCCCAGAGAGGACACGGACGTTTTGGAAAGAGACGAACCTCTTGACCGTGTCGAGAATCAAACGTCGGATTGTCCAGCCAGTAGCAAGTCACTGTACTGACTGAGCTGCCGGTTCAACAACAATAAAATGTGTTTCATCAAATTTAGTGTGGCTGTGATGCAAAGAGGCTGCAATTAAAGGAATTCAGTGATTTGCCGCAGGAGAAGTGGTCGTGAGAGATAAGGAACGAGCAGGAGATAAATAGCGAGGAAGGGGAACAATAGACAGATAAAAGAATAAAGCTTGAGAAGATGGGAAGGATTTACGTAACAATAGAACGGTGAAAGGAACGGAGACAATAAAACAAGAAATTAAAACCAAAGAAAAAGGATTAGAGAGACGTTCTGTGTGTTGGGTAACTAACAAAAGGTGTTGTTGGTGGGGCGAGAGGAGAAGTTTAACTGCTGTTGGTACCGAATAAAACCACGATAAGGAAGGAGAAAGGAGGTGGTGTGTTCCTGCAGTGCCTCTTATTGAATTGGATGGCTGGGATTCAATACATAGACATCTGGAGGCGTAATGTTGAAACGTTCGGTACAGCCATGTCTGCTTCTTACTTTGCAACAGGGCAGCTCACGTTACTTTGCAACAGGGCAGCTCACGTTACAATGGACAGCGTTTAGCAGTTGTTTACTACATCTTAGCTATGTTTAGAAGCTTGTTCTGTCTGTTGCATTCAACGGCGCTTTTAGGTGCGTTCGCAAAATTGCGGTAAAAGTTTGTTAGCTTTGTCATGTCCGTGCCTCTGTCCACACGGAACAACTCGACTCCCCCTGGACGGATTTTCACGAAAATTGATATTTGGGTATTTTTCGAAACTCTGTCGAGACTGTTCAAGTTTCTTTAAAATCGGACATGAATAACCGGTACTTTACATGAAGACCGATATATATTTTTCTACAATATCTCGCTCAGTTCTTCTTAGAATGAGAAATGTTTCAGACAAAAGCTGTAGAGAAATTCAAAACACACATTTTATATTCAGTAACGTTTTTACAAAAATCGTGCCGTTTATGAGATAATGTGCAAAATTACTATACGCCCGGTCAGGCCACAGATGTCAATATAGTATGGCCCATGCGCATTGTATGTTGGATAAATAAGGCTACACACAGACACTCAGAATATGTAATATTAATTGCTTTTCCACTGCAACAATGAATGCAAGAACGTGCCTTATTGTTGCGTTATATTGTTTACTGTGACGTCAATTCCTGCCGCAGGTTTGCAGCTGTTCGTACGCCAGCCCGTGAAGACGCCAACGTGCGACACAGAAGGCAGTGCACACCGCCAGCTGCCTGCCAGCAACTTCACGCAGTTACACAAACACAAACACAAACACAAACACAAAGCTTCGTGACCATCAAATGTCAATAGAGAGTCGTGGTAATTACAGCCACCAAGACCATTAGAATTAACCTCCGTGTGGTGACTGAAATCTTTGATTGGCTCCAATTTAAATGAAGTAAAATTGAATTTGAAAGCAAATTGAATTAGAGAAATGCGTTTTTCCCTCACTCCAAGTCAAATCTCTACGGAAAGCAGCTAAACTCCGTTCCAGAAGAGCCGCTTGTGGTTCGACTCGTCTATTTGCTAACACTTTAGCTAATGCAGTGAACTATACATGCAGCTGGATTTGAGAGTGGTTTGGCAGAGAGTGGCCTTGACAGGTTTGACTGTAGCCTGCAGAACGTTACGAGGGACTAAGAAAGTGCTGTGTGAATTTGACAAGCTGACAGTCGGTGAGTTGGTCAAGAATCTCCACAACTTTAGCGAATCTAACGCTAATCGTCACGTTCAGAAGGCAGATTTGTTATAGCTTACTGGTAGGAAATGATTAAGAATTCTGACCTATAAAGCTTATGTTTATATCACCAGTTTAACATTCAGCAATTCTACGTTCTGCCCACACAGTATATTTATGTGTTTTGTGTGGAGCTGAGAATAAACAGCGATTATTTCCCTATACTACATTAACTGACTGGTTTTTATAACCGATATTTAACTCTTCAAAGCCCAGTGGTTACTATCTGTACCACCAGTTTAACATTCAGCAATTCTACGTTCTGCCCACACAGTATATTTATGTATTTTGTGTGGATCTGAGAACAAAAGCGATTATACAACATTAAATGACTGGTTTTTATAACTGATATTTAACTCTTCAAAGCCCAGTGGTTACTATATGTACCACCAGTTTAACATTCAGCAATTTTACGTTCTGCCCACACAGTGTATTTATGTCTTTTGTGTGGATCTGAGAACAAACACCGATTATTTCCCTATACAGCATTAACTGACTGGATTTTATAACCGATATTTAACTCTTCAAAGCCCAGTGGTTACTATATGTACAACCAGTTTAACATTCAGCAATTTTACGTTCTGCCCACACAGCGTATTTATGCGTTTTGTGTGGATCTGAGAACAAACAGCGATTATTTCCCTGTACAACATTAACTGACTGGTTTTTAGGTGCGTTGGCAAAATTGCGAAAACAGACTATTAGCTTCGACATGGCTATCTGTCTTTCCGTTGGTCCGTCCGTCCGCATGCAACAACTCGGCTCCCAACTGGACGGATTTTCATTACATTTGATATTTGAGCATTTTCCCAAAATCTGTCGAGTAATTTCAAGTATCATTGAAACCTGATAATAATAACGAGTACCTTACATTTAGACCTATGCACATTTTTTATCATATCTCGCTCGGTTCTACTTACAATGGAAAATGTTGCAGACAAAATTTGCAGAGAAAATCCAGACGCACATTTTATGTTCAATAAACGTTTCCCCGAAAATGGTGCTTTTCTTTAGATAACGTAGGAAAGTATGGTAGAGCTGGACAGGCCACGACACGGCTCATGCGCTTTTCATGCTGGATACCAAAGGCTACACAAACACACTCAGCATATGTACTAGTTATTGCTCTTCTATAAAAAGAATGGGTACCCGAACACGCTTCAGCATTACGTTGTACACACATTGCCTGTCTTGTTACAAACCGAGATGGTGTGTGTTTACTGCGCGGTACGGACTAGGTCTTTAAATACATTGTGTATTGAACCGCATGCAGTTGGGAAGAGCTGCATGGGGAAAGAACGACTTGGGATTGAAGACCTTCAAGACGTCTTGATGGACCAGGAGGCGCTAAATTCAATCAGCAAAGCCTGAAGCTGCAATACCGACTTTATCTACTTCATAACGTCACAAGGTCACATGGCCTAACTAACCGTCACTGCAGAATGACTGCTGGTGCAAACAGACGAAGGAGAAACTTCCAGCAACTTCCGCTCACAAGTACCCCCACTACATACATACATTTCTGAGTGCGATTTTGTGTGACGAAATTGAAAAAAATTCCCAAATCTTATATTCTATTCAGTGTTAGGTTCCGCTGTATTAGAGGGTACTTGTCTGCCGGGATGTGGCGCAGTGTCACTGGGTGACCGGTCACGGACACGGGGCAAACCGAATTATTTTGTGTGTGGAAAGTTAAAAAGATAATATTTGTTCGTCTTGCTGCCCTCCGCTCCACAGCGCACGTTTTTTTCAGAGTTTCTAGTTTTTTGTAAGTGACTACAGCAGTACGTTTTAACACGTTGCAAGTAATAACAGGGAACTGGAGATAATTACGTAACGAGGAGCTTCACGACCTGAATATCTTCAAACGTAATATTGGAATGATAAAATGAAGGATAAAATGGGAGGGGGGCGTGTGGAATATTTAGTGACAACAGAAATGCATGAAAAATTTCTGGTAGGGAAACCAGAAGGAAAAATCAACTGGGCATAACTAGTTGTAGACGGGAGGACAGGATTGAAGTGGATGTCAAAGAAATACAGTGGAAGGGGTTTAGATTGGACTAATGTGGCTCATACTAGGGAAAGTAGTGGACTGTTGTGACCACGGTAATGTACAATTCATAAAGAAAAATACAACAAGTAGTTGGTGGACCTTGTCAAGCACAGTACTCTGCCTGACAACGTCCACCAACTACACGCCCAACAACCTTCCACGTATGCAAAACCAGAGGCTGCCAGTGCAGTTTTAGGCTTCTGATGATGGGCGGTGTGTCGCCTGAAACATGTTGAGCTTCATATAAATAAGGAATAATAAAAATTTGATATATTGTTGCATCTTGTTGGATTTTTCTTTATGAATTGTACTATGATGCACGAATCCACGAACATCACGGTGATGTAGTTTCGGGTTTTGTAAAATTCAGGTATATTCTTGACTCGCTGAGGAACTATTAGCTTCTCCGCCGCACGGTATCAGTTCGTCACTTAGCCATCGCAGCCCCCACACCACCCACAACTCCCGCTCCAATCTCATTACGGTGTATTAGCCACCTTCCTTCGTCAGCTCCATGACATTATACATTTGTCCCCAGGGCCTGTCGCTGTAATGCCCAGCACTAGGTAGTACGTCCTGCCGTCTCGCCACTTCCTGCAACACAACACACCACTCTGCTTCACACTCAATCACTCTTTGGTAATGTTCCTCGTGACGTCATGTCTCTCTTCTCGGGCTGACATTGTCGTTCTCTCAGTTCTTATGACAAAATACAAGATTGGCGGTTTAATATAGGCCACGACGTATTTCTCAGACACTTTCTCCAATTCAGCAATCAGTCTTCCATTCTGCATTATACAATTCGAATTACTCAAAGATTCGTTAAATAAACTTAAATAAACAGGGCATTAAGTTCTCTGTAACTGCTGTGTGTGGAAAAATGTCATTATATCAGTACCTTTAGAACAGTTCAGATGTCAGATGCATTTCACCCACAGCTCGCCTCCCAAAGCTGCACCTTCTACAGACCCCGCTGGTCCTTCAGCCTGCATCAACAACCAGCACTTCATTTTGCCCACAAACTTTTGGGTAAATTTTGTAAGCTTTCCAGAAAAAACACCGGTTATTTTCCTAACTAAGGTTAAGCATCTTTATGGACGCCATCAGGCTGTGTTTACTGTCAAACAAACCGCATTTGTTCAGCTTAACAAAACACTGATCTGTTCAATAAACTGTATTGCTCTCCCTCACATGAGTGCTGCCTGTCCGTAGACTGCCCTGAGGCGCCACACAAGAACACAAGCAGCAAGACACAACAGAGAGCTGTTAAACTATTTAGTTAAATTGCCTTTTGTGTTGCCATGACTGAGGAAGACCTAAATACAGGTCGAAACATGTGGCATACCTGTGAGAGCGGTTTAATTAATTAAACGAAATTGTGTTGTGTGGGACTGAACAAATGTGATTTGTTAGTATAACGTTACGAAGTTTGGGATTTTATAGAAGACCTGCCCTTTCTAAGCAGAAGGTCAGTTGCTGTAAGTTGCACAAAATCCTCCGGTCCCCAAGGTGAAGTGACCAAACTGCTGCCCTTATTCCTATGGCAGATTCCTCTGAAGGACCAGTCCGGGTCGAGCGAAGTCTGAGACGTTCACAGCATTTTGTCACTGTGGCAGTGGCTCCCGACGTTTTGGGAGAATGTACTGACGTCACTTTGAGGGTAAGGGAGACCAAGAAGTTTGGACTCTGACCGCGAAGATTAAATCTCCAGGTCGGAACACCGGAAGCACAAAAATAGCGGCACTTTACTGCTTCTCAGTTTTTTTTTAGCTGGTATAAACTCAGAGAAAACGTGCAGAGTTACAGCCATGATACTTCCTGTTCTGACTGTACCTCAGGCATATTGGTAAGTTTAGTGCTGAAAGCGAAAGGGCCGGGAAGCGAAATGGATTCAATTTCTTTACAACTTTCTACAGCAATGTCAAAAGTTTTTAATTAAAACTCAAAAGAAGCCAATAAGCCGTACGTAACCAAATTTTGTAATATCCAGCCAAAACCACCGGACCATAAACTGGAGCCTTATTACGGCTAAAGTAACGAAGGCTGAACACAAGCCCGACGGCCTGATCTACGCTGCCAGCATTACGCCTCAATAATTTTTCATACTTTTCTCCATAAACGATACATTTAAGGACGCTCATAATTCTTAAAATTGCACAGCGTCGGTGGATGAAGTAATGGAGCAATTGTTAGGGCGATATTGACAGTGGAACTGGTGACATTGACAGTGGAACTGGTGACATTGACAGTGGAACTGGTGATAGTGACAGGGGAGCTGGTGATAGTGACAGGGGAACTGGTGATAGTGACAGGGGAACTGGTGATAGTGACAGGGGAACTGTGCAGTATGGTGATATTGACACGGGAACTGTGAAGTACGGGTGACATTGAGAGGGGAACTGTGCAGTTTTTGTGATATTGACAGGGGAACTATGTAGTACGGGTGACATTGACAGGGGAACTGTGCAGTACTGGTGACATTGACAGGGGAAATGTGCAGTACTGGAGATATTGACAAGGGAACTGCGTAGTACGAGTGACATTGACAGGGGAACTGTGCAGTACTGGTATTATTGAAAAGGGAACTGTGAAGTACTGGAGATATTGAGAGGGGAACTGTGCAGTACGGGTAACATTGAGAGGGGAACCGTGCAGTACTGGTGATATTGACAGGGGAACCGTGTAGTACTGGTGATATTGACAGGGGAACTGTGCAGTACTGGTGATATTGACAGGGGAACTGTGTAGTACTGGTGATATTGACAGGGGAACTGTGCAGTACTGGTGACATTGACAGGGGAACTGTGGAGTACTGATGATATTGACAGGGTAAATATGTAGTACGGGTGACATTGACAGGGGAACTGTGCAGTACTGGTATTATTGACAGGGGCACTGTGTAATACTGGTGATATTGGCAGGGAACTGTGCAGTACTGGTGATATTGACAGGGGAACTGTGTAGCACTGGTGATATTGGCAGGGGAACTGTGTAGTACGGGTGACATTGACAGAGGAACTGTGCAGTACTGGTGATATTGACAGGGGAACTGTGCAGTACTGGTGATATTGACAGGGGAACTGTGTAGTACTGGTGATATTGACAGGGGAACTGTCCAGTACTGGTGATATTGACAGGGGAAATGTGTAATAGGGTGACATTGACAGGGGAACTGTGCAGTACGGGTGACATTCAGAGGGGAACTGTGTAGTACTGGTGATATTGACAGGGGAGCTGTCCAGTACTGGTGATATTGACAGAGGAACTGTGTAGTACGGGTGACATTGACAGGGGAACTGTGCAGTACGGGTGACATTGACAGGGGAACTGCGTAGTATTGGTGATATTGACAGGGGAGCTGTGCAGTACTGGTGATATTGACAGGGGAACTGTGTAGTACTGGTGATATTGAGAGGGGAACTGTGCAGTACTGGTGATATTGAAAGGGGAACTGTGTAGTACTGGTGATATAGACAGGGGAACTGTGTAGTATGGGTGACGTTAACAGGGAAACTGTGTAGTACGGGTGACATTGACAGGGGAACTGTGTAGTACTGGTGATAATGAGAGGGAAACTGTGCAGTACTGGTGATATTGACAAGGGAACTCTGTAGTACTGGTGATATTGGCAGGGTAACTGTGTAGTACGGGTGACATTGACAGGGGAACGGTGTAGTACTGGTGATATTAACAGGGGACTGTGCAGTACTGGTGATATTGACAGGGGTACTGTGTAGTACTGGTGATATTGACAGGGGAACTGTGAAGTACTGGTGATATTGACAGGGGAACTGTGTAGTATGGGAAACATTAACAGTGGAACTGTGCAGTACGGGTGACATTGACAGGGGAACTGTGTATTACTGATGATATTGACAAGGGAACTGTCCAGTACTGGTGATACTGCCAGAGAAACTGTGCAGTACTGGTGATATTGACAGGGTAACTGTGCAGTACTGGTGATATTAACAGGGGAACTGTGTAGTACTGGTGATATTGACAGGGTAACTGTGCAGTACTGGTGATATTGACAGGGTAACTCTGCAGTACTGGTGATATTGACAGGGGAACTGTGTAGCACTGGTGATATTGACAGGGGAACTGTGTAGTACTGGTGATATTGACAGGGGACCTGTGCAGTACTGGTGATATTGACAGGGGAACTGTGTAGTACTGGTGATATTGGCAGGGGAACTGTGCAGTACTGGTGATATTGACAGGGAAACTGTGCAGTACTGCTAATATTGAAAGGGGAACTGTGTAGTACTGGTGATATTGACAGGGGAACTGTGTAGTATGACGTTGACAGGGGAACTGTGTAGTAAGGGGTGACATTGACAGGGGAACTGTGTAGTACTGGTGATTTTAACAGGGGAACTGTGCAGTACTGGTGATAGTGACAAGGGAACTATGTAGTACTGGTGATATTGACAGGGTAACTGTGTAGTACGGGTGACATTGACAGGGGAACTGTGTAGTACTGTTGATATTAACAGGGGAACTGTGCAGTATTGGTTATATTGACAGGGGAACTGTGTAGTACTGGTGATATTGACAGGGGAACTGTGCAGTACTGGTGATATTGACAGAGGAACTGTGTAGTACGGGTGACATTGACAGGGGAACTGTGCAGTACGGGTGACATTGACAGGGGAACTGTGTAGTACTGGTGATATTGACAAGGGAACTGTTCAGTACTGGTGATACTGACAGGGGAACTGTGCAGTACTGGTGATATTGACAGGGGAACTGTGTAGTACTGATGATATTGACAAGGAAACTGTGTACTACTGGTGATATTGACAGGGAACTGTGCAGTACTGGTGATATTGACAGGGGAACTGTGCAGTACGGGTGACATTGACCGGGGAACTGTGTAGTACAGGTGATATTGACAAGGGAACTGTGCAGTACTCGTGGTACTGACAGGGAAACTGTGCCGTACTGGTGACATTAACAGGGGAAATATGTAATACTGGTGATATTGACAGGGGAATGTGCAGTACTGGTGATACTGACAGGGTAACTGTGCAGTACTGGCGATATTGACAGGGAAACTGTGTAGTACTGGTGATATTGACAGGGAACTGTGCAGTACTGGTGATATTGACAGGGTAACTGTGCAGTAACGATGATATTGACAGGGGAACTGTGTAGCACTGGTGATATTGACAGGGGAACTGTGTAGTACGGGTGACATTGACAGGGAAACTGTGAAGTACTGGTGATATTGACAGGGGAACTGTGTAATACTGGTGATATTGACAGGGGAACTGTGCAGTACTGGTGATATTGTCAGGGGAACTGTGTAGCACTGGTGATATTGACAGGGGAACTGTGCAGTACTGGTGATATTGACAGGGAAACTTTGCAGTACTGGTGATATTGACAGGGTAACTGTGCAGTACTGGTGATATTGACAGGGTAACTGTGCAGTACTGGTGATATTGACAGGGTAACTGTGCAGTACTGGCAGTTTACAATGTGCCAGCGCCTCTACGGCAACCAAACGTTTGATACAGAATCTCGTGGGAAAGAACCCGTCTGTACGCCTTTAGTGTCGAGTGACGTCACCCCCTTTTCTTTTAGTTATGTCTGTTTTACTTGGCAGTTACGAAATCTAACGTTGCCAATGTTTAATATCCAAGACAATATCTGCTATTTAAGAAGCAATGCACATTTGTTAGCATTGCACAATCTAAGCAAACAGCTGCAGTAGCTTTAACGTTCCTGCCAGACAGTAACCTTTCGATACACTCCTAGTTCGATATTTTTGGACATTTTGTCTCTTTCGGTCCGATTTGTGCCGTGAGAATTTTAGTAGTCGGACTCCAGTCTTATGGATACAAAATGACTCGCTTGACGTGGGGCTTCGATTGACTGCAATTATTTTGGGTCCATTTTTCTGGGTCCACTTAGGAAAATTAAATTATTTACTACTTATAAAACGCCTGAATTTTGAAAGGGGCAAAACATCAGACAGGAAAATTCTGTGACACCGACAGACGGTTCTAAACGTTAACCCTGAAAATTGAAGCAAACGTTTTTTAAAACCTCTGCGTCTCTTATTACATTTTATAGGCCGGAGAGTTTCATCTGGCAACTTTCTAACCCTGCAAACTTCTGACGGAAATTTCCTATACATTTATCGTTTGCTGCAGGCCGTACCGAGAACAGCAACTCAGGCACCAAACAGCATGACGAACCCTGACTTATACTACTAGAGGAACATCGCCGAACAGACCGACTGACTAGCTAAGTAGCTAATGTCATGTAGTAGGGTCGCTTTTGAAAAGCTAGCAGTTGCTCAGACAGCCAGGGAATTCCGCCCACTTCCCGCAACCCGCAGTTCCACTACAGTGTCACTGTTGCCTTCCGCCACTCTTGACACTACTCTGTGCACAGTTCTGGTCACAGTACTGACATCTGATACACAGTGCTTACTGACATCTGACACTCAGTGCTTGCTGCAACAGCCGGTGAAATAAGGGCACCTGAATTAGCTAGGAACCCCCATAAAACCGTAAACTTTACATCATAATGGAGTGCAATATAGGAGTCCTTAACAACACGTCGATACGCTGACTGTGGTGACACAGTTTGACCCTTTATGGACGAACCGCAGACCGCTTTATTTAAAGGCCCAGTCCGTACCGCGCTCTAAACACTTTTCATCTGGGTTATAAAAACCAATCAGTTTATGCTGTAAGTGGCACAAGTCGCTCTTTGTTCTCAGATAAATACAAAACACATAAATACAGTGTGGGCAGAGCGTACAGTTGTTGAAT
>Ga0268261_10002801_pt1 | contig 12591 bp, 6 predicted proteins | sample TergutNc150P1_FD_190353 | JGI IMG/M metagenome (GOLD analysis project Ga0268261, IMG submission 190353) | Nasutitermes corniger P1 segment gut microbial community from laboratory colony in Florida, USA - Nc150 P1 (SPAdes) (version 2) | ecosystem: Host-associated > Arthropoda: Insects > Digestive... | reverse complement strand
GGGGGGGGGGGGGAGTTTGAGCACTTGCCTCAATTCTACTGCCTTTGCTTATTTATAATTTAGTTAGTTCCATACCTTCACATCTTCTGGCATTTTCTGAATTTTGAGTAGCAGAATGCTTGGTTGTTATGGTTTCTGGGATATGTACAGTGTAAGATTATGACATCCAGGAAGCTTGGGAACTGATTCAAGTTGCATTTTGGATTTCTTGTCCTAGATGTAGCTTGTAATGAAAATACAAGATGAAGCATGATAATCAGGTAATGACGTTATTTCGATTACTTGCTGTATCATGGTCCATTTCAGAACAGAGCTGTTTGGTCTGCAGAAATTAAGTTCTGTCTGAAGGCAATTCAGTATCCGGGGCAGAATTTGGTGTAGAGGTGTAAGGCTGTGGATGCTGATGTTGATGCAGTAATGTGAGCCCTAAAGCACGTAGTGGTTCTTGAACCATTCCATAAAAATCTGTAGTACCAAGCCTTGTAAATCACAGGAGACAGCGTGTTCCTCTTCAATGCTCTAAGAGTCTTACTTTTCCAATAACTTTGAGGGTATCGGCTGTGCATGTCCTTGAACCCTGCTTGTGCTATCTTGTTAGGTATTTCATGAGTTTCTCTTAGTATGTATATTCACCGTAAACAGGTTTTATCTGCATTGTCAATCTGTATTGGTTTTAATCCCGCATCTGAAAGTATTATGGCAAATTAAAAAAAAACTTTGCTGCTCTTATGGTCAGCAGAAACCCCTTCATTGTACCAATAAGGACTGAGTTTCTCACAGTGTTGCTGAAGATCAGGGTATTCTGGTATGTGTATGTGTATCAGTTGGGGTACAGGTACTGACATTTCAAAGGATTGCAGTGCCTTCTTCTAGGTGTAGTTGTCAAAGAATTGTGCATCACTTACACCCCGCAGTTGTTGGAAGCATCAGTAGCTACTTACCACTTGACATGGTATAACATCCCAGAAGACTTGGATCTTGAGGAGCGTACTCTTTAAACACTTGCAGAAAATGAAGGCCATGTAATTGCTGAAATCGGTTGAACCATCCAGAAGTGTGTTCACTGTGTGTTAATGGCCATAATTCTTGTGAAACATTGTAGTGTGACCAGATACAGTGGAACCTGTTGCTCTCAACACTCAGTCCAAATGAGCTGTCTTTGCTTGATGTGAAGGTTTTATGTGTGTGTGTGTGTGTGTGTGTGTATATGTGTGTGTGTGTATATATATATATATATATATATATACACACACACACACACACACACACACATCACTGTCACCACAACATGTTAGTCCCTGTTCCCTGAGATCATATGTGACAGAGGTACCTATGCCACACTTTTGTGTAATTTCATTAGTTTCCCCACCTTCTTTGTGGGGTTTGTGGTGGTGCAGTTGGTTGAGGCACTGCGCTATAAGCTGAAAGGTTGTGGGTTTCTATTTGTGATGGGGTCATTGGGATTTTTTTATTAACTTAATCCTTCCGGCCACATAGTGGCCCTGGGAAAGACCCAGGTTCTAATAGAGATGAGTAACAGGAATATTTCCTAGCGGGTAAAGGCAGCAGGTGCATATAGCAGACAACCTTACCACCTTCATGTGACAATTGTCTAGAAATTCTGGAAGTTTCAACCTCCCAGAGCCCTAAGGATTTTTCCAGGCCTGTAATGAAATTGTTTTAGTACACTTTCTTTGTACTCTTAGCAAAATGCCTTCCTCTTTGTCCTTCAAACTAAACATGTGCCTGCCTGTTGGCTTGTTAGGCATGTTTTCGATTAGAGAATACGTGTAAGTAAACAGTCACAGAGAAAAGAGAGTGCATATCAGGGGGTAGGCTTCATCTGAGCAGGTCTTTATGTCACTTACAAAGGCCAGCTGGAAAATAATTCAGACTTGCTGCCAACCTGCTATTTTGAAAAGTAGCCAGACTTCTGAATGCCAGATAACTGTAAATGTGGAGCATTATGCTCTTTGCTCTCCTGCTTATGCTAAAGGCATGGAATATCATAAAAATCTATGGCATCTTGAGCTCAGTAACCTGTCCAAAAACAGCATAATGTTTGTGATGTAAAGTGACTAAATTAGATCACGTGGTGTGGTCTGTTATTAATTGTGTCACAGAACAGAGCATTTGAAATATGCAGGACCAATGTCACTTGTGGTGGAGGGGTGCAATTGGTTTTTCATTATTGAGGGTTAAGACTGCAGCTGTGTTCTGGTGAAGGTATTGAATATTATTGTGGAGATTTTGTAACTTGTAATTAATTTAATGGTAGCCCTCACATTTTTGTGGATTAATTCACATGGCTGTGTTTGGAGCACGTGCTGAGCTTGCAGTGTTTCCATTTTTTTTTAAATAAATGTACATAGTCTCAAATTTCTGCTGTGGTGTGTATATTTATTTTTTGGACTAGTTAAATGTACACCCCCTTCTGTGGTTGCATTCTGTTACTAGAGAAGAATCACAGCTTGAGTATGCTAACATGTCTAAACTGTAGACATCCCAAGTGAACGTCTGTTCTGAGCTTCTCACTTTCTGAATCATGAGATCGGAAGTTGCCATATTTGCCTGTATATTTTTCTTAATTTACAAAAAAAAAATGTGGGAGGGCATTGCCTTATGATTGTATTCAAAGTTATATATGTACAAGTAATGTGCATGTGTTGCATACTGATAATACTGAAAGAGGTTGCCTTGTGTGTGGGTAAATATTGCACACTTCATTATGTGTATTTATGATTTACATTGTGAGATGCTGTATACTGGTAGCATTATTACAATGTCACTTGATGTTGATGAGCAGGTGAGGACATGTGATAGTAGGGCGGGATACATGTGCAGTGTCCTGTGGAATTGTTTTCGGTGTAGTTAATGTTTACCTGCATATCTGAAGTGATTTCACGTACAGAACTGTTTGTCTGTAACTTGTGTATTGTAGATACTTCCCACGAACAAATTTTTATGACAGCCATCTAAAATTTTGTGACCACATTGGTCAATCATGGTGGCTCTTCTACAAAAAGGAATTTTGAAAGACATCTATACATTGTGAAGGAGACCTTTCAACCAGAGTTAGTGGTTGTAACAGTCGAATGTTTTCTTCACCACGTCATCCAGGACCATTGTAAGGCCTTACCCTTGCCTCTAGTTGGTACTGTGAAGTCTTTCTATGTCAGAAACAAGCTGAACTGCTCTGTTTAACTTATACTGTTTACTTTATGGTTGTTCTATTGCCATTCTTGCGACCGAATGTAAAATCTGATATGGATACACTTTGCTTAAACCACCATTGGTTGAATCAATCCAGTTAGTCTGCATAGTCCTGATTTTGTGCGGTAAATCTAGTTACCCTGTCGTTTGCTGAAGCCCCTCATCTTTTGTGGGAGCCTGATGTAGCTAAGTCATTATAGCGATTAGTCTGTGCTGTACCGTCCAGGGTTTGGATACCTAGGTGCAAGAGATTTTTTCTTCTCCTAAATGTCCAGACCAGCTCTGGGGCCCACCCAGCCTCTTAGTTAAAGGTTTTCTCTTCTGGCGGTAAGGTGGCTGGGGCATGAATTTAACCTTTCACCATCATCTAGTGTGAAGGTCAAGAATGAGTGGAGCTGTACCTCTGCTCCACCTGTTTGCCTCCACGGTGTAAACAGAAAATTTTACCTTTTATCTTGTCTACTATTTTTTGGTGTGGCGTTTTTTACGTCACACATTTTATGATCATTTGTGTCACAAACATTTTTAATTTTAGTGTTTTCACTTTGATTAATGGTTATTTGATGTTGGTTTCTGCAATTGTGGATGGTAATATGGTGAAATGTTGTGTCTGGCCAAAAGTAAAGTCTGTGATACACTTGCAATTGAGTCACATTTTTGTCACCTAGAGAACCATTTTCATTAACCATTTTATGATGGTTATCCTATCATCAGGATTTGTGTAACAAGCAAGGCTTCCTTTTCCACAGAAGTTTGGCTGTTTTTAAATGGTTTACAGTTTGGCTGTCAAAATTCAAGTTTTAGCATTGTGTAGGTTTTTTTAAATTCTTTCTCCAATTTAGCATACAATGTGAAGAACCCATACAACTCCTTCATGCCATATATTTTTTCAGTGTGACTTGTCAGAAGACATGGCTACTCAAAATTGTACTTCTGTCTCATTAGACCTAATGCAATAAGGACATTTGCCCCAAGTTATTGTGTTGACAGCATTTTTTCACTATTTTGAATTCAGTCATGAATCATTTTGATCAGAAGTTTGTTATTTATACAGTGTGTACAGCTTAAAATGGAACCCAGGCACAGAATCTACAACCCACTTATAGCTGTATTGCTACATAGTGACTCATTGCTTTGTACTCTGCAATTCTCATTTCCGCATTAGTGCAGGACTGTGTGCCATAAAATGGACATCAGTTGCTGCATAGCAAATGACGATGTGCTGAGTGCAGTGCTCAGTCCCAGAGCAAAGAGAATTTGCATCAGATTATGTGTTAAAAATTGGGATGAAATGTTGAAACAAACTGTGCTGCGTAAAGTACAATTATTGGATTGACATTCTGAATGACAACAATCAGAAAGCAGCCACTGTTAAATTATATCATCTATCCTCCACTGGAAAATACACCACTACAAACAGTTTCCACTGAATTTGGAAATACATGTGCCAGCTGTTCCCTTCTGTTCAGATGGTCTTGTTCTAAAGGTGTGTATTTGTTTCAAAACCTTTATTAATGTTTTTGTATTTCTAGCACTGTGTTGATTTTTTTGTATCAGATAGTGGAATGCAGTATGTTTTGTCATTTTATTTATGATATGTATGTGTGTGTGTGTGTGTGTGTGTGTGTATATATATGGGTTGCAAAGATTAAGTTTCTGTATCATTCAGTTTACTGGTTCACATCTCAACCAGGGAGTGGCTCTCCTGAGAGTTTTTCAAAGTTTTTAGCAGTTGTCTAAGCAGTGCGTCTATCTACACTATGGCCATTTCTTACCACACTGACAGTCATATTCCTTATAAAATTTATCATATTATACTATATAACCTCTGCATTTGGTGCATTGTTACATAAACCACAATAAACATGCAGTTTCCGGAATACATCATGGTATTGTTTTGAGTAGTGTGCAGCTGTATGCTTGTATTGTGGCTTAATTTCAAGTGTGCTTTTGTTTATTGGTATGTATGATGGTATGCATGTATGTATGTACGTATGTTTGTTGAATGTAAGATGATTTCTCACATTTGCCCAATTGTAAGGTTGTAAATGGCTTTTATTTTCCTATAAATAAATGCATGTTCACAGCCTTTTCACTTTTTCATATACAGTGATCTTCAGTTTATGAACAATCAGTTTACAAATTTTCATTTTCAAGAGATGCATGAGTTGATGATTGCTATGTCTTTAATTAGGAAGCCAGGTCATCTGATATAATGAAAATAAATTGAAGTGGTGTAACTTGAATGCGTTTGGCTTGTTGTCCTTATCTTTGTACAGTTGTTGCACTTGCTGCTTTGGAGGTATTTTCTCACGCTTTTACATAAATTGTGTTCTGGTATGAACTGTAACTAGAACAAGCCATTATCATTATCGTAAGTCAGTGTTTCCCAAACTTTTTTGTTCGCAGACCCCTTTCGGCTTCAAAAAATAACTGTGAATCCTCACATCCTTGCTTGCATAAATATATAGTGCCTGAATTGTAGATATCTAAATTTAAAAATTATATCTCACAACTGATTTTAGTTAGATACTAATACATACCAGTAGCATTTGTAACAATGCATATTAAGATTATACAATAATTAAAATTATTGTGGCTTATTTTGTGGGTATAAGAAGTTTCTTAATTAAATATTCTGCTGGTCATATGAAATAAACACATCACCAATTGAGGTTTCTCAGTTACGTTTAACAAAACATTATTTCTTTTATTTAAAAGATTACAAGGTAGCCTTTACAGAAATATATCCATGTATGTGGAAACTGGTCACAGATCACACTGTGGGAACCACTGCATAAGTGACAGACATAGATTGGTCAATGTAATTCAGTTCACAATTTTAACGTAAGTTAATGTATGCTGTAGCTATCTGTCAGAGGTACCCATATACATTGATGTTCAAATCAATATGTTCTGTCATGAAGTTCAAAATTTAATTATTGCATACATGCTGTGAAAAAGCTGTTTGGTACACTTAGTTACTATGTCAAGTAGGGTGTTGATGTCTAAATTCTCCCCTGCCTTTCCTACAGTTCCTTTTCTGGGACGCTGTTCTGTACAGCCTATGATTTATTTCAGTGTGGGAAGGAAGATCATGCTTCTGGCACTTCAGATGTTCAAATCCCATGTCAACTGCAGCCATTAAATCATATTTTGACAACAGTACACAGGAACTTTTAAAAGACATTATTGTACTAAGTGGAGGAGAGTCTCAAATACATGCTGTTCATAAAATTTGAAATGAAACTAGCAAGTGAAATACACCATGAAATCCTTTGTTTATTTTAATGGGTGTTCCTGAATTTTCTATGCTGAATTCATTGTTTGGGCACCTACAGTAAGGCATCCTTGCTGGTTGTATTGCAATACAGGTGTCAATTAAGAAACTTGTTACCCTCAAATTAACTTCCTCAGTGTATTTGACTCACAGGCTGTAGAAGAGTCTCAAGTCTTGTGGGATTTGTACGCTACGTACATTGGTATACAAGTTACTGGGTGTGCAGTCACAACTATCATGAGCATGGATTAGTAACACCACAGAGGCATGGGTATGATCCCATGCCATTCTGTGTGGTGTTTATGGACAAAGTGGCACTGGGACAGTTCTCAGTACTTTGGTTTTCCTGTGTCATTGTCATTGTGCTCCCACTGCTCGATACATTTCATTCATTTACCATTGGTACCATATAATTGTAGCAATGGAGTATTGTGTGTGGTGTTACCTACATACGAGATTTTTCAGTGCATCAGTGAGAAGGAGCTAAAAGTGGAAAACCTATTACAAGGAAGATGTAATATTTAGTTTCATATTTTGAATCCACTTGCGTATTTTGATCCCAGGCATTTATGTCATAATGTTTCAGTTATAGAAATTGCAACTCATATATGCAGGACTGAAAAAAAATGCATAAAACAAGTCCAAAGTAATTTGTTGTTAGCACAGGTATGCACTGTTCGATTGCCTCGCTTGTGCGCACATCCGTCCTTTCATTACACTGAACATCATTACTCATTAAGTCAAGGTATGTTATTAGCTACTGCAGCAGGATCCTCTCATATACGCTTGGAATCAAAACCTTGCTGCAGTAGCCTTATGATAATGTTTCATTTAGTGAAAATGCTTAATGCAGACCATGGATCTAGAAATGGAACGATCAATAGGCCATGCACACACAATGAAGTGGTCTGCAGTCTGTTATTAACTCTGGTACACAATGACTGACAGTACATGATTGATGGTTGTTTAAAGCCTTTTAAACATATTAAGTGGGAAAAGTCAGTATGAAAATAAAATAAAACTTTGAATCAAACTTTTTGCATAGGAAATCTTTGATTGAAAAACACCATGTGTTAATTCATTTTCAGGCGTTTTCACAAAATTGCGAAAAGCGTCTGCTAGCTTTGTCATGTCATTCTGTCTTTCCGCATGGAACACCTTAGCTTCCACTGGACGAATTTTTATGAAATTTTATATTTGATTATTTTTTGAAAATCTTGCAAAAATCCAACTTTTGTTAAAATCTGACAAGTATAACATATACTTTACATGAAGACCAAAATACATTGTGATTATATCTCACTCAATTCTTCTTGGAATGAGAAATGTTTCAGATAAACGTTGTAGAAATCAAACACACATTATATACAATAACCTTTTTTGAAAATTGTGCCATTTATGAAATGTGGAGCAGGGCAGACCACAGATGATAATATGATGCATGCGCATTGCATGCTGGATACTGAAGGCTACAAATGCACACATACACACACACACACACACAGGTTGTCTAATACTCATTGCATTTCCACTGCAACAATGGTTGCATGAACACATCTCAATGTTATGTTATGTGCACATTGTCTGTCTTGTCATATATTTCCATAGATAAGAAAAACTATAAAACTAAGACAGCACAGGGGGTATGGCTAGTTACTGGTTACTCAACAGTGAAAACATTAATGGAACAAGATTTAGATAATATTACAGTAAGTGACATTAGTGCAGTCCCCCATCTTGTCTTCAAGGATTGTTGCATGCATTCAGAAAGATGTAGTGTCTGCATTGTTTCTGTCTCCACAGCATGAAATGCATCATTTTGTGACCCTGGTGGCCATTCAACTTTGGCATTTTATTTGTGTAATTGATAGGATCTGTCAAGATGTGTTCAAAGTAGCCAGGGTAACTCAGTCCTTCTAATGTCTGGTCTGGACAGCTGGGCTGTGGTTCTAGGCAGAGGCTTACTGGCTTCCTGGGGGCCTACCCGGCTGTATGTAGTGAAAGCCAGGAACTCTTTCCTTGGCAGTTGAGTGGCTAGAGGAAGAAGTTGACCACTCTTCTCCATCTAGTGTTGAGTTGAGGATCAGGTGGAACTACACCTCCAACCTTCATATCGTCATGGTTTGCGCTTAGTGGAGGGGTGACTTCATCCTTGAGTAGTGAAAGAAAATTCTCACTAATAGAAAATGGCATTTGATTTTGCTTTGTAGTTTTTCCTTCCCATTTCATCCGTCACCCTAATATCCAATTTCTACATTAACATCAGTAGTTGTCATATTTCAGTAAACATTTTCCTGTTAGGTATAATGTACCATGAAACCAACTTTCTTTTGCCATCCATTTGGTGTAGTGGAAGGTATAGTAATAATGAAAATGAAGTAGTTTTCAAAGAAATGAAGTTTATAAAAAGGATGGCATGCATCCATGGTGTTCAGGTGTGCATGGTGCAGAGCAGGTAAAACTAATATTCTTACTATGTGAAGTTCATGGCTTCTTGTACAGTATTTTTTTTGGGGGTAGGGTTGCCTGAACCCAGTAGGTGGTTGCCTAAAGCAGCAAAATATGGGGGAAGAAACCAAGAAGCAGGAATGAAATACTTTCATGATTGCATGACACTAAAAGTGTAGTATTGCAGTTATTTTTATATTATAAGTGTGCAATCCTATTGGAGTCATGTATTTTGTGCCACCAATTAGTAGATGACGTTTGTATTGGGGAGGGGTGCAACACAAAACTCCGGTCGGGCTCTGACTGCAGTATGCGAGGTTTTATTTTCTTACAAATGGGAGTAAATTTAGCAGCCTCTAGATTTTGAGCTTTCTTTCAAGATATGACATATGAGTTTTTTTCTCCTGACATTTTAAAACTCCAAAGATATTCGCAGTAAAAGAGAAGCATATTAAAGGTGCTGTATTATTTTCAGTGCACTGTTGACAAATATGGCACTAGTAGTAGCCATATGCATAGCTGAGAAATGAATGAGACTTCTTCTTCTGTTGGCGCTGCAGCCCACTGTGGGCTTTGGCCTGTCGAACAATACCTCTCCATTTGTCCCTATCTATCACCAACTCACTCCCAACACTTGAAGATTTTCCAGGTTGTAACATGGTTTGTACATTCCATGTAGCTAGGGTTATTTCTGTATAGCTAGTCCTGTTCCGTCCATCATTATTAAATCTATCCAGCTTATTTCTTTGCTCGACTTTCATAACAATAAGTTTTTTACTGTGTGGGGTTGTTAGCCCCACGCCAAACCTTCATCCTGGACGACCAGGGTATCCCTTTTTGTCTGGGTCATCACCCTTGACCTCTCTGGCGCGGGAGGCCCTACAAGTAGCATACGCTACCGCCAGCATAGCTGTCAGGATCATGTGACCACACAAGCCCCACCACTACGTCAAAGTAGGGACACCGGGGGGAAATGAGTGAGACTGCTGATGACTTTTTGGCAGTTTGAAGAATTAAGTTTACAGTGATTTCTTGGGTAAAGGGTTTCGTTAATGCAGTTATGACTTAAAGTTCATTTTTAAAAGTAGGTGCTAATTCATTTCATAGGAAATTTGAGAAACTTGTATTTGCCATAGTAAAATTATTTTCACTTACAGTTATTTCTGAGGTTGTACTTTTCATTAATGACCCTGCCATCTTAAGTGAGCAGTTGGCTGTATTTGTACTGCAAAATAATACATCTCTTTTGAATTTTTTAGCATCTTCTCTCCATTAGTTATTGTCTTTACTGTGTGTTGTCTGTAACTGTTAGTACCAGATGTTCTGATTGCCATATTGGTTGACTTCAAACATTTGTAACTTTGCCCACATATTTTAATAGTTTCTGTTGACCCTCAGTATTATTGGTGTGAGTTCTTAAAAGGTGCTTCATTTGAAGATGTGTCTGTTGAACTAATTTTGAATATAACCACAGCTGCCCTCAGATATGACTGATCAGTGTGCGTGTATGAATGCATGTGTGTATAGTCCTTCAGAACCCAACATTGGCCGTAGTCAATGTGCTGTGCTGTTGAAAGTGCCAAGGGTTGACTATAGTCAATGCCAAAAATGCCAGTAATGGGATGTTCTTGTAGAGTCCTGTGGGATATGTACACTCCTGTGACTGGTTGTGCTGTGTTCACCAAAGTGAAAAGGGTGTTTGTTTAGTTGGTATGTTTAAAACTAATTCTGGCTGCAAAGGGATGTGCTTCATTTGAGGATGTGTCTATTGAACTACATTTGAGTATAACCACAGCCACCTTCAGATGTGACTAATCAGCGTGCATGTGTGAATGTAGTTGTGTGTAATTAATTTTCCTTGTCTAGCCATAGGTGCCTACAAACGTACAGTACGGTACAGTACACACAATTTTTAAGGAGAGAAATAATATATTCCTTCATTCTTAAAGCTACATTGCATTTAAAATGAAGGCAGAGTCATATTGTTTAGTTTTTTAAATGGTTAAACTTCTGACAATGTGTGAGCAAATAACGATATTGTTCTTTTGTATTGCACGTGTATTTTATCTGAACATTGACAGGTTAAATACTGTAAATATTACACATTACTGTTGTTGCTCTTAAATGTCAATAATACTGCATTTTAAATTGTTCTTCTGTCAGTTTATTAACCTGACTTTACAAAGTATCAATTTCTGAGTTGTGGTTTGCCATTTGAGGTTGCATATTTGTTCACAGTAGGTGGACACTTGTAGTTCATATACTTGATTTGTTGTAAATTTGTTTTTAGTTACTATTAATTATATGTGTGATTTATGGTGTAGTGACTGATTGGTGGAGCAGTGGGATGCCATAACTAATGTGCATCTTGCCATTCAAATGTTATGTTACTGTGTTCTTTGTCCTGTCTTAGTGATGGAAATTGTTTTATAGTGTACATTTTTTAACTGTTTCCCAGACTGTTATATTGGCCTCAGTTGACCATGTGCTGTGTTTCAGTAGTGGCTCACTGTATCAGTATTTCTGTTAGTGAACAGATTTACATCACAAATATCGTGCTGTTGTGAAACATATGAGGTGCCACTAACCTCATGTGAATTAGGGGGGGTGTCTATGATCAGATTCATGAACCAAACCAGCAGACTTAACACACAAAGTATCTGCAGACCTCTAGTTATTCTCAGAAGACATAGCCTATATGTAGACAAAAAGTATAAGGCCTGATGGGTGGTGGGAAGAGGTTGGAATGTGAAATGAGGATGCTGACTAGGTCTTCTTCCATCTCTGATATTCCACATTGTATCACCCTCAGATAGGGGCAGTTTCAAAGCCACACTTGCATCCTTAATGCAACTGATGTACATCGAGAACAGCTCGTCTTTATTCTGAATGCAGGCAAACGTTTCTCACTTCAGCCTGTCAAACATCATCGTGGGGATGAAGAAACGAACAAATTCTCCTGAAATTTATCAAAGTTCTAACATGCATAAAATGTGGCCTGCAGGTGATTACATAATAGCTGTATGCAGTAGGGATAGATAAACTGAATAAATTGTTTGTCTAACAGGGAATATGTGTAAGTAACAAAAGATAACCCTTAAAGCTAATTCTGCAGATGTGCAGTTTTTACTCAAGGTCTTATCTTGGAAACATAACTGGAGTTCATATTGGGGTACTAATATGGTATAAACACTGTTCCCAAAAACAAAAACAACAGAACCAACAGATTTGAACAGTTATGACAACTGTGTAAATATTTTATGGGGGGGGGAGTGGCTACAATACGGTTTACACTGTTACCCTCAGCAACTCACTTCCAATTTAACCCTTTAAATGCTGAATTAAATCCCATCTGCTATATGCTGGCATTATTAGCTCACCATTTTCTCCACTTTAGCAGGATAAGGGTTAAATCATTAACCCTTAGGCTACTAATGTCATATATATATGGAGTGCCTATTCTTGATGTTTCTAGATCACACACGATGCAGCACAGTCGGTAGGACTCCTCTGGACGAGTGATCAGCTCGTCGCAGAGACCTCTACCTGACAACACATGACACTCACAACAGCCTGCTGAGATCGTGGGTTCGAATCCCACCGGGGGCATGGATATTTGTCTGTTGTGAGTGTCATGTGTTGTCAGGTAG
>Ga0268261_10002800_pt1 | contig 12594 bp, 6 predicted proteins | sample TergutNc150P1_FD_190353 | JGI IMG/M metagenome (GOLD analysis project Ga0268261, IMG submission 190353) | Nasutitermes corniger P1 segment gut microbial community from laboratory colony in Florida, USA - Nc150 P1 (SPAdes) (version 2) | ecosystem: Host-associated > Arthropoda: Insects > Digestive... | reverse complement strand
CCCCCCCCAAAAATCCCGATGGTGTCATTGGATTTTTTTCATTGTCATAATCCTTCCAGCTGCACTATGGCCCTGGGGTTGACTCAGCCACTAACAGAAATGAGTACCAGAAATGTTTCCTGGGGGGTAAAGCGGCCGGTGCGTAGGGCTGACAACCTTACCACTTTCATGTGCGGAATTGTCTTGAAATCTGGGAGCCTCGACCTCCTGGAACCCTTAGGGCCTGTCCAGGCCTGTAATGGGATTGCTTTACCTTTACCTTTTATACACATACATATAATTGTAACTGCAAAGAAATTCTCACAGAGAATTAAAATTTTATTATGCCGCATAGTGAAATGCAATTAAACTTAGTTCCACATTCCTGAAGTCTTCAACATATATGTGTGATGATTTTGACATTGTTTATTCTGTGCATTTTGCTTAAATTGGTCATTTATAAGCCAAATAAACATATGGCATACACAATACTACAGTCTTTCAGTACTCCTACATGTTGTGGCATATAATTTTGCCATCATCAGGGAGTACAACAACTTAACATTTGCTGCAACTTAATTGATTACAATGGTCATCCTCAATATGTGTAGCTTTCTGGTTTCTGCAGTTAAAGGTATCAAATTGTGAAGTATGGTTAAAATTCCATTCTTTACGTCACAACAGCATTGTCTCTGTGTACAAACATCTGGTGTTCCTTCGGATCCATAGCGGATCATGTCCCTGTATTATGTGTCATGTTGCTGTGTAGGAGGTGGTTGTTTAGTGATCAGTCAATATTTCGTTGATTTGCAAGGTACTTAAACACAAGGTAACAAAGTTCTAAACTTCTTTGACAGTTTTCATGGGATTTTTTCCTTATATAGTTTTCCAAAATAAAAAGCTGTCTTTATTACACTAACTGCTTACAATCACATTGCCACATGTGTGCATTCCAAAATAAAATGTTTTCCCTACTTTGCTAGGAGTGCCAGAGAAAAAAAAAAAATTTGGACACTAGACACCATAAATTAATAGGTTGTCTGGATGCAGTTTCGTACATGACAAAGAAATAAACAGTGGTGCTGACGGTGTTATTACTGGCAGTAAAGGGTATGTAAATAAACCAGTCCACTTCCTAAGTTCTGATGTGGGAGTATTTCTAACATATACAATTAAATGCTGGGATCAGAACAAAAAAATTGATCAGTGCCCTGATGCTATAATGTTCTCTAACAACTTATGGGGGTGGGGAGAGTGTGGAGTTGATGGTCGTACAAACGGCACTGCACAGAACAAGAGTCAGGTCCATATATGGCACCATTATGTCCTTCTCCATTTTATTTATATGGTGGTTGTAAATTTAGCTTCTCTACAGAGAATAATGTACATTATGTAACATAAAGAAGGAAGGATTAGATGCTTCTGTTTAAAGCCAAGTTGTGACACATTCTGTTAGGAAAACATAATGGGTGTCAACAGCAGAGGAAGACCCGTGCTCATCGTTCTGGGAAAGTAAAACTGAGCTCAAGAAAGGGGCCTAATCCCACTCCACTCCCATTTCAAGATGTGAAAAATACAAAATTGGATGGTTTCAGTATCTAATCATGTTTTGTTAAATAAATCATAAATAAAACAAATCAACCCATATCACCTCTCAAACACAGAGGCCTTATTCTCCAAAGTAATTGGATGTGCATCATGGGGTCAATGTCATCGTGTGTGTTGGTGATAACATTGGGAAATAGTAATTTTCCCATCAAGCAGTTAGATATTCAACATGCCAAACACCAGGTATAGATGATGGCATACAAAGGCCTTCCTTATGCACATATTTAAATTTCTGTCTCCTGCACATCACACCAGGCATTTTTGCCGAAGGGTTAATCTTGGCATTATAATGGAATACACAGCTACACTTAACATATCCTGAGCTTATATTACTACGAACCAAATTTAGCTGTGCCCCTACACAAGTGCCAGAATAAAAAAAAAAAAAAAAGGTTAACAATCATAGAAAGTTAATACTTGTTTTTGGTATAATGTCTAAACACAATGGATGGAATCAGTTAATGTAGCTTTGCTACACATTATCACACATCCTGCTTAGTATTAATTAGCTCATAGCGGAATATATGCACTATCACACAGTGCCAAAGATAGTTCACAACCCACCTTTCAGGTATATGAAATGATACAGTTAAACTCTTTAACTATCCACATTCGGATTACCCATACACATGTACTTCATGAATTGTCCGAAGGCATATAAAACCAAACCTCGTTTTATGAAAAGGTACATGTTAACATATCTTTCCCACTAACCTCAACATAAACTGTGATTCTTCTGACAGGACTAATGCATGTACTGTCTCTAATGTACTGACGCAATATATAAGTTGGATATAATATTATTTTGAAGATTTCTGTCCTGTAGGATGTAGTACCAAGTTGTCTGGTGGAGACATACAACTATTTTGGAGGACTTGCTGCCCCCATCTTTAGGGTACAAGAATTCTTCTACCCTAAAGATGGGGGCAAAAGTCCTCTGAAACATGAGTACATATATATCAGACTACATGACATCACATCCCAGAAGACAGTGTCGCAGGAATCTCAAATCTCACAAAATATTATGGATCATCATCATCATCATCATGGTTTGATTAAACTGTCCGATCTGGAATTCGAAGCCTGGATCACCTTTCCTGAGGTACAAGGCAAACTAGGTGAATGACACAATCCTGGTTTGCCTACAAATTAAGTTCATTTTAAACTGCGTAGTCAGTTTATTTTAGACTGTCTAGAAATTTTGTATCACAAGTTATTTGGAACTTTGGCTGAAGGATGCTGGCTTGTGCGAAGTAGCAGCTGACCCCTTGGAGCCATATTTTATTGTCTCTACAGTTTCAGTGTCAATGACAGTTGAATGAGGACCAGCCTATTGATTGTCATACACCAAAATGACATTTAGGAGGGCAGAAAGTTATTTGTTGCTTGGTACTAACAGATTTCATACAAGCCAGCTGGCAATTTTTTACATCACACAAATGATCTGGAACTGTGCTGAATGTGGCAGCTTGTACGAATTCAAATTTTCTGGAGCTCTTAGGGATATATTTTAATTTAAAATTTTGAGGCATAAGACATGCACACTGTTTTGGCATCCCAAAAAGCATGCAGCCTAGTAAAAGCAGTGAACTAATACTGATGACTGGGGGCATGCGGTAGCACAGTTGGTTTAGGAACTGTGCTACAAGCCAGCAGGTCGTGGGTTCGACTCAACCTCTAACAGTAAAGAGTACCATGAATATTTCCTGGGCGTTAAAGGCAGCCAGTGCATAAGGCTGACAATCTTACCACCTTCATGTGCCGACTATCTCAAAATCTGGCAGCCTCAACCTCCTAGAACCCCCTGGGCCTGTAACAGGCCTGTACAGGGACTGCTTTTAATATTGATGATGATACGTCATGGGCTGTAAATTTCAATTTGATGACTCTTTGATTAGGCAATGGACTGAATGCTTAAGAGTGGATGTGAGCTGACGGGCACACATCAAACTGATTACACAGACAGTAGCATCAGTAATGTGAACTCTCAGGATTTATGACTATAGGGACCACTCACATCGTCACCACTAAAAGCATATTTTGACTGCTGCCTGAGGAGAGCATTAAATGCTTCAGGTGATTGTATCTTCTGTTGCCATAATTCAAAATACTGCTTGGCAGAGATATCTGCTGGCTCACCCAAACCTTCCTCTCGTAAAAACTCACGCCAGACCTGGTGCAGCAAAAGAGTTTGTGTTAAAGGAAACACTATGTTCAACATAGAATTTGCATATATCAAAATGCAGTTTGATTTCCATTTATTTTGAAATTAAACTTAAAATGTTCCAGAAGATATGAAAATTCAGTCAAACTTACAGAAAACCAGCAAATTAATAAGACAAAAAGAGGAAGAAAAACAGAATACCAAAACATGGCATACAAACTGGGACAAAGACATTTAGGAAGACAACTAAAAGAGAAGATATGATACCATTACACTCACATGGCCTAATACTCAAGATGATAAAATGAAAGGTTTGTGCTTGCAGTCAAATTTATAAATCTCATAGAAAGAACCAACAAGATGCGACCATGTAGTAGAATTAATTATTCCAATGATTCTTAGCCCGTTAAATGCCGAATTAAATCCCATCTGCCACCTGCTGGCATTATTAGGAGCTCACCACATTCTCCACGTTAGCAGGATAAGGGTTAATTGCTTAACATGTTTCGAGCGATACGCCGTCCATCATCAGGAGCTCAAAAACTGTAATTGCAGCCTCTGGTTTTACATACATTTATGGTTGTCAGCCACTGTGATGGCTGAGCCATCACAGTGGCCGACAACCATAAATGTACGTAAAACTGGCCGGCAGTTCTTTCTATGAGATTTATATTATGATGCACAGATCCATGAACATCAAGTCAAATTTATACATACCTGTGTATGTGTGTGCACCTACACACACACGTCTTCATACAAAAACTGTAGACATCTGTGTAATATATCACTAAATCTATGTTTTGTAATTATATATTACGACTACCATTAACTTAAATTTGACTTTGGAACTGCACAGGCTACCAGTTAAAATACAATCTGTATTGGAGCGCACACAGTTACCAAAAGCATTCTTTACGCTTTTGAAATCTGATACTGCATTCTAGTTTATTTTCAATGGCAAGTCAAATGAAAAATCAAGATCCTACTATGTGCAGCTGTAGGCACAGTACCATCCACATAGGTTATAGAGACATGTACTTTTTATGGCAGATGTGGCAACATACACTTTATGATGTCAGCGCAGTGTGCAAAGGTGGCTGTTCTACTGGAAGCATGCATTAAGGAGGAACAACATTATCATCTGTTTTTTGGTTAGCAAGGGTAACAAAATAGTCAAACCCCATCACCACATGAAGATGCAGTGTGATAATGTGTGCTGAACTCTGCAGCATATGTATGAATGTAGGAGGAAGTTAAAAATAGCGTGTCTAGTGTCACAGACACTATCAGACCATACCAAGCCTGCACAATCATCATGCCACATGCAACTGCGGAGGTTGAAGGCATCATTCTGGAAAATCATCATGTAAAGGTAAATGATATGGTTGCCAAGCTGGACATCAGTTACGGTTCAGCTCACCATACCATCCACGAGGTACTGCAGTTCCACCATGCCTCTGTAAGGTGGGTGCCTAGACAACCGACTCCTGTACTGAAAAAATGACGGGTGGATGCCTGCCAGGAACCTATATAGTGATGTGGACCATCTACTGCTGAGATTAAGAACAAGTGGAACTGTACTGCTGTTCCCTCTCTCTGCCTTAATGGCACGGAAAAGGACAAATTTACCTTTTATTAAACAGAAGACAATGGCTTCCTGCAGCACATACTGACTGGGCGTGAAGGGTGGGTCCACTACTTTCTGCCTCAAATGAAGAGGGAAAGCAAAGAATGGTGCACACTGCAGCTCACCAAAATTTCCCAGAAAATTCCACATGCAGGCATCTGCAGGAAGGATGTTGCCACTATTTGGAAGAGTAAGGTAAAGGTAAAGCAATCCCATTACAGGCCTGGACAGGCCCAGAGGGTTCCAGGAGGTTGAGGCTCCCAGATTTCAAGACAATCGGCACATGAAGATGATAAGGTTGTCAGCCCTACGCACCGGCCGCCTTTACCCCCAGGAAACATTCCTGGTACTCATTTTTGTTAGAGGCTGAGCCAACCCCAGGGCCATACTGTGGCCAGAAGGATTATGTCAATGAAAAATTCCAATGACACCATCGGGAATCGAACCCGCGACCTTCCGGCTTGTAGCGCAGTGCCTCAACCAACTGCGCTACCACGTGCCCCATTTAGAAGAGTACTACCCTAATACTATGAGCAAGGTATCATCACAAACCATCAGATCCAAACACAGACTGCTCAGTATCAGTGTCTGTTTGCAGCATGACAATGCTAAGTGCCTGTGTGACAGCTGAGCTGATCAAGGACATTCATTTTGAGCATCTCCCTCCACCTCCACACTGACCTGAACACCTGACCTTGCCCCTTGTGACTATTAGATCTTTGGGCAAATTAAGATGGCTCTTGGTGGAAAGACTTTTCAGTCCAATGAGGAAGTGCAAGAGTTGGTGCACAAGTGTCTATGTAAGCAGCCAAAAGAACTGCATTCACAAGGAATTCAGGCATTAGTGAACACAACGAAGACTATATTAAAAATGATAGAGATGTACCATACCTTTATACACCATATTAGCTGGTAAAACACTTTTAAGGTTTTCATGTGACTAGCCTTTGTGCATTTCATTAAAAACTGAAACATGGGCTACTATAGTTACTCTGGTTACTTTAATTTAATATGGAGAGAAGTATATTTCTCCATGACTTGGTAGGCACCCACCTACCAAACTATATAGTGTCAAGACCTACTAGACCACAACAAGTATCTCCAGTGTTGTTAAGATCTCATCTCCTATAAACCTTTGTGGCTTATTTTATGATACCGTCACTATCAGACATGATGCAGCACTAACTGATAGAATGACCGTTTTATCAGGAAGGATTTATTGGGAAGCCTAATGAAAGAAATACAGGGTGATCAAAAAGTCTCTGTACACCTGATAATTACAAAACAGAGAGTTACAAGTAATGTTCAAAGTGTTCCCTGCCAGTCTCCAGACATTTATTGACATGCTGAACTGTGTTCTCAAAGACCGTGTTCAGTATAGCACAGTCCACATTCCACACTGAAACTGTTTAAAATACTGTATTTTCGCGTGTTTTTTGTACTGTAATTGTCAGGTGCACAGAGACTTTTTGATCACCCTGTATCTTATTATTTGCCTTTAGGAGCTTTGGAAAACCACAATTAACCTCATGACAGATGATATTCAAGATGAGATTAAAACTGGGCACCTCATGAAAGGCAGCCTGGTGTTACCATTATATACTAACCTGCTTGGTACATCTGTAAATGATACATGAGTGCATAGGGAGAATGTTACCTGATCATCGGATACTGGCACTGTTGGTGGCAGACTACCAAGAGTCCCACCATGGCGAACAACTCTGACACAGTACAAAAGATAGTCATACAGATAGAACTTGTCAGGTTCTATGCCGCTGAAAGTTATGATCTTGTCACTGTAGCAACCTGGAGTCTAGAAAGACAATGGATTAAAGTTACAAGTGATGTAATAGAAGAGTAATGGAAGATTAAAAGTCACACACAACATATGAACACAGAATATACACAGTTTGTTGTCTGACCATTTAGAAACTGACTTAAAGGAAAGGCCCTTGATACTGCAGATACATTACTACATGCGAGGCACACAAATGTTGGGTGCCAGGTCATTTGGGAAATTGAATTTTGGATGGTAATACCTAATATATGTGGGTCTTCAGTATGGAATTTGCTTCACATCACCCTTCTGGTGCCTAGAATTTTGAGGTGGCTCTTACATATTTTGAGAATTTGTGGACCCCTGTATTATACTACACATTTATTATGCAATGCAGCCATGTTAAGTAACACATCTAAAACATCTGAGAATAAAACTATTTATACATTTGTAGTACAGTTAATAATGCTGCCACTAATGGTCTATTCAGAGTTGCATAACTGGATGATGGTGTATAATGAAATGAAAAGAATGTAAGAGCAAGCAATTGTAGCCTCATGTACGGTATTAACCCAGAATCTGCTTAGATGGGACTGAGGAGAATCATGAAAAACTTTCACTGTTCCAGCCAGGATTTGAACCTCGTACCTCCCTAATACAAGTTACCTGCAATACCAACTTACTTATAATGTAAAGTATTTGTTGTAGCACAGATAAGGATTACATATATCATTATTATAGATTAAACACTGAAATCTGCCAAGTGGACTGAGAGATTAAACATGTGGGCCAATGCACATAACTTCTAATAATGTATTTTCTTTATATGCTTAATGAAAAAAACATGTACAAATTCAGAAAAGATAACAAAGCCATGAGACTCAAAAATAACTTTCCACTAACATGTTTTAATCTTCTCAGTATTGAATTAGGTACTATGGACAACAGGGATACACGATGGCGCAGTTGGTTGAGGCACTGCGCTACAAGTCAGAAAGTTGCGGGTTCGATTCCCAGAGGTGTCATTGGAATTCTTCAGTGACATAATCCTTCTGGCCACACTATGGCCCTGGGGTTGATTCAGCCTCTAACAGAAATAAGGACCAGGAATATTTCCTGTGCGTGTGGCTGACAATCTTACCACCTTCATGTGCCAAATGTCCTGAAATCTGGGAGCCTCAACCTCCTGGAACCCTCAGGGCCTGTAATGGGATTGCTTTTACTATGGACAACAGGGGATGAAAATGTGAAGCTTTAACAGATCTGCACAACCATAAAAATTTGAAGTAATACAAACAGATGAACACTGTAGATGTTTAATATGACAGTATGTATAAAATAAAACTGTGGAAAAGCAGTGAGTATTAAATAACGTGTGTGTGTCTGTATTCTTGCCTTAGTTATCCAGCGTGCAAAGTGCATGCACTGTATTATATTGTCATATTGTCATACGTGGCCTGTCTGGATGTACCACATTTTCCCACATTATCTGATAAATGGCATGATTTTCAGGAAAACTTTTTTAACATAAAATGTGTTTTCTGATTTTCTCTGCAACTTCTGGCTGAAATATTTCTCATTCTAAGATGAGTTCAGTGAGATATCATGAAAGTACAAAGGCCTTCAAGTAGAGTACCTAATTTTAATGGAACTTAAATTTTCTTGGCAGATATTAAAAAATATCCTCACATATCAAATTTGATGAAAATCCATCCAGTGGGAGCCAAGTTGTTCCGCATAGACAGACCAACATGTCAAAGCTAAGAGTCGCTTTTCACAATTTTGTGAACATGCCTAAAAAGACTCAGTTCCTTACTTTTGGGACTTCTAAAATGAATCACATCTCTTGCTGAACATTATAATATTCAGATTTAAGGTCCTCACAACAGTGAACAGTAAGATTACGGTTTTCTGAGACACAGCGCTGTGCAGTCTGCTTTTCCATGCATTATGAGTATTTGGATCCAGTTGCTGTACCTTCTAATGCAACAGCAGTAAAATAATTATGCAGTTTGTCAGTCAAAGTTCAAATGATACAGACATACCTTCATTCTATGGAAACCAAATTTCATCACCATCATGAAAGAAGTCTCTGATTTCTATCTTGAGCCAGTTCAGTCCAGTTCTAATCTCCACAGTATATTTAAGATCCAATTTAATATCATTCTCCCATCACCAACTAGATATCCAAAATGGTCCCTGCCCACAAAGTTCCCCAAAATTGTGCATACATTTATTATCTTTTCCATGTACTACCAATATGTTGTGCTCTGCCTACTTCATACCACCTCTTGAGAAATTAATAGCCTCTTAACAAACACAGCATAAGTACAGTACAGATGTGATACCATGTAGCTTGGTAGACGAGTGTGTTAGAGGAATATGCTGCCTATTCCTTGAGGGTAGATACCAAACTACATGACATCACACACCTCAGAAAAATGTAATTTCCATGCTCAGTGCTGTGTGGACCTCTGATTAGTACATTCACTCACTCCTACAATCACTATGGAACAAAGCAAAATACAATATGGTGGACTTACCATCTTTTTCGATAAACTGCGTGTGGATGAAGAAAGTGAATGTGTGTGTGTGCCCATTACATAATTGACATTGTAGCGCTGAAACCGTTTACAACCAGAATTATCTGTTGTGTCTGCAGGAGTGATCCCCATTTGACCCAAATATTTTCCTGTAATGGAAATAACAGTTACATTCCTTAAGGTTGAATCATGTGGTAGAAGATTCATATTAAAGCTTAGAATTAGTCTGTAATTTCAAATTTTAATTCAGGGTCATTTACTTTCAAAATCCACTTGCATTTACGCATATGTCAGTGGTTATGGCGTTCATGTACTGTTGTTACATGTTGTGTTAATGGCGAAGACACAGCTTAGTTAAATTCTTGGTTAATTTAAAGACACTTTGCTAAATACAGGAGCAGACTGTTACAACTCTGTGAATGATGAATTAGGAAGCATATGAAAGGAGACAGATGTGGTCTATTTTTAAGCACTATTCTAGCATTCTTGATTTCAAACTTTTGCCATGTTCTGAATGTTGTGTGCTTTCATCTGGGTAATTCCCCGGCGTCAGAATTTTATATGGCAACATATCGGAACACTCTGTCCGTTCCATCTTCATACCTACCCGCCTATGAAGACGGAACAGATAGAGTGTTCCGAAACGTTGGCACATAAAATTCAGACGCCGGGGAATTACCCAGAAGAAAGCATACAACTATTCCAGCAGTTTTCTGAAGGGACTAAGTAAGGACATGAATATGTAAGAATAGTTGATGAGTTTGCAGTTTTTCAATGTGGGACTTACTGAGCAACTTAACTTGTCCCACAGAATTCAGTGACATGAGATATTAAACTAAACAGATGAATAAATTGGTTTTCTCCTTTACTCTGTTACAAAAGTTCAAGTGAAGTAAACACTGCACATCTTAATAAAGTTCATCTATTTTGCCATGTACCAACTTCTGGTACAGTGAACTGTTTCTTAGTAAAGTTCAATTTAACATTAATGCACAGTAGGGGTTATAATGGACAGCTCAAGCAAAATTAGGCAGACAGATCTGATGCAGACTCCCAATACCATTAAAAATCTTTCTTTCTGATAAGTTTCTATGTACAGTAGCGTCTTGTTTTATGACAGGGTTACGTTCTCGAATATTTGGTTGTAAATCGATTCATCGTAAAATGAGTAATATTTAAATGGTTTAAACTGAGATAGGTTCATGGGCCAAACAAATTAGTCAAATAACTGTATAATTTACAATATTTCTTTACATTATGACAGACAATTTTAATTTAATGAATTAGATATGTAGAAAATTACACAAATTGAAAAAAATATCAATCAAATCACTTCTTATTTTGTTGAAGAAGGCCTAGGCCATGGTTCAGGAGACGTCAAGAAAGAATGTAATGTCAGCTGTTTTGATTTTTTTCTTCTTTTCTGTCTTTTTGATGGACGTTGTGGGTGGAAAAGCCACAATCAACTTAAAAGAACTGCACTGAAATAGAAAAAGAAGAAACATATGCACATCGAAAAAGAGCTAGAAGTGCACTAAGTAGAGAAAGGATGTTTGAGTTGCGACAGTGATGCATCACAAGTCGGGAGTGCTCGGTCCGACTCGACAAGGGTCGTAAAAGTGAATCATCATAAAACGAACTGTCACAAAACGAGACCTTACTGTATTTGGCAGCTCAAACAGTAAAACAACTAGCTATGGGTTAGTTAACATGGGTTGATTCCCAACACAGGCAGACATTTCTCTCTTTACTACCATGTCCAAACCAGTTCTGGCAACCACCAAACCTCATATCCAATGGGTTACAGGGGCTCTTTGCCTTGGGTTGGAAGGGTAAAGAGGCTACAGCATTAAGCTATCATTGACCTACATTTGGTGTTTTTAAGTAATCCCACTACAGGCCTAGTGGCCTTTGGGGTTTCTGGTAGGTTAAGGCTCCAGAATTTCTAGACACTCGGCACATGAAGGTGGTAAGGTTGTCACTCTTATGCACCGGCCGTCTTTATCCCCAGGAATATCCTGGTACTCATTTTTAGAGGCTGAGTCGAGCCCAGGGCACATGGAACTGTCTGATGACCCGGAAAAAATCCCCAGTGACCGGGGATCGATCCCGGGTCCCTCCGACTAGTAGACATTTGGTGTTAAGATTAAGAATGTATGAGTCCATACCCCCAATTTCCCTTACTTCTTTATATTCCAAATCAATCCTGTAGCTGCACAGTTTCACTGAGCACATAATAAATGTTACTGAGTTTCTATGAACAAACATGAGTGATCACGAACGTAACTTCTATACAGTCAACACAACAAACAGCTATTATCAGTTACCACTACGCTACATGTTCCCAGTGACATAAGCACCATTTTAGGCCCAAAATGTGCTCCAGTGGCACAGTACAAACTTCCAACAAATATTCTGAAAACACAGGCATGTGAAATTAAAAAAAACCACCAAAATGTAAACTAACTCTTACAGATGGAAGCAATACAAGTATATACACTAAAACGTACAAACATAAATACAGCAGAGTCCTGATTATCCAACATAAACAGGAGTGGTATGTGGTAGGACTACTGAAAACATTCGATAATGCACAACAAATCACAAATTAAATGGACTGTGCAGTATAAGTAGAAATCTGGGTTTCTAATAATTATTCTGCAGTAAACTAATGTAACAGAATACAGAAATGTCATCATCATCATCATCATCATCATCATATTCAGGAAGGATTAGGTTTGATTCCTGTTCCTTGTATCCTCAAAATGAAATTGGTCCCTCCATCTCTTCCTCGGTTGTCCTATGTGTCTTCGTCCTTTTGGTTTATATTGTAGTGCTTGTTTAGGTATCCTGTTTGTGTCCATCCTCTGTATGTGTTGTAGCCACTTTTCCTGGT
>Ga0268261_10002799_pt1 | contig 12596 bp, 9 predicted proteins | sample TergutNc150P1_FD_190353 | JGI IMG/M metagenome (GOLD analysis project Ga0268261, IMG submission 190353) | Nasutitermes corniger P1 segment gut microbial community from laboratory colony in Florida, USA - Nc150 P1 (SPAdes) (version 2) | ecosystem: Host-associated > Arthropoda: Insects > Digestive... | reverse complement strand
GTGCAGTGAGCTTCACCATTTGATGTGTGGTACCCTCTCCACTTCATGTGCAGTAAGCTTCACCATTTGATGTGTGGTAGCCTCTCCACTTCATGTGCACTAGCCTCTCCACTTCATGTGCATTAAGCTTCACCATTTGATGTGTGGTAGCCTCTCCACTTCATGTGCACTAGCCTCTCCACGTCATGTGCACTAGCCTCTCCACTTCATGTGCAGTAGCCTCACCATTTGATGCGCAGTAGCCTCTCCACTTCATGTGCAGTAAGCTTCACTATTTGATGTGTGGTAGCCTCTCCACTTCATTTGCACTAGCCTCTCCATGTCATGTGCAGTAAGCTTCACTATTTGATGTGTGGTAGCCTCTCCACTTCATGTGCACCAACCTCTCCACTTCATGTGCAGTAGCCTCACCATTTGATGTGCAGTAGCCTCTCCACTTCATGTGCAGTAGCCTCACCATTTGATATGCACTAGCCTCTCCACTTCATGTGCAGTAGCCTCACCATTTGATGTGCAGTAGCCTCTCCACTTCATGTGCAGTAAGCTTCACCATTTGATGTGTGGTAGCCTCTCCACTTCATGTGCACTAGCCTCTCCACTTCATGTACACTAGCCTCTCCACTTAATGTGCAGTAGCCTCTCCACTTCATGTGCAGTAGCTTCACCATTTGATGTGCAGTAGCCTCTCCACTTACATGTGCAATAGCCTCACCATTTGATGCACAATAGCCTTTGCATTTGATAGTCCCAAATATGCCACAAAAAAAGTCCATTGTGCATAAAGAAGTTCTGTTTATTGATATGTTATTATTACTGCTGTGTGTGAAGGATGAAGCAGGGCACATTAAACAGAGCTTTAAGCTGTTTATTTCTCTTAAAACATAAAACTTTACATTGTAGGATTATAGGTGTTGAGGAAAATGTTTGGACCAAAGAGGGTGTATTTAACAGGAGACTAGAAAATTGATGGTGAGGAGCTTCGGGATTTGTATTTCTTATTAAATATTATTAGGGTGATCAAATCAGGGAGGATGGATGGGCAGGTCATGTGGCATGTGTGGGGGTGAAGAGCAATGCATACAGTGTTTTGGTAGGAAAATATGCAGGAAAGAGTCAACTTGGAAATCATAGGTATAGATGGGAGGATAATATGAAAAAGGGTTAAATAGGATGAGAGGGTATGGACTGGATTAATCTGGCTGAGGATAGAGACAAGGGGCTTTTGTGAACACAGGGGGGTTCCATGAGGTGTGGGAAATTTCTTAACTGGCTGAGCAACTAGCAGCTTTTCAATGACGACTCCGCTCCATGGAGTTTGGTAGGTAGGGGTTTGTTACAGGAATATCATTATTTGAAAACTATATAAAAATTAGGTGTTATTTAACTCAGTAAATCACCAGACGTTAACACATAACCCAGCTGGATGTTTTCTAGCCTAGTCTGTGATAATAAATATGTCAATAAGATTCCTTTTTCACTCATTTTAAAGTAGTAACTTACAATCTTGCTGCTGCTTTAGTTTCCACGCTACATCAATCATGGTACCAGTACTGCATTTTTCACCTGGTCATATACTCTTTGTAGAAGATGGTTTCTGTTTGTGTATAAATTGCATAATTATTGTGACCAGTTCCATTATCTACTGCCATAGCACTGCATACTGACTGCTTGAAGCACTGGTTGCCAAGCATCAAAACTAGTGGATGTACGGCACACTGTGCAGTGTCTGAAGATACCAGGTACAGTAGACTAATGGTAGACAAAAGAATATTTTGTGTACAATGAAAATCACTGTCAGCAGTGTCAAGTAATGGACTAAGCACTCAATGCCAGTTGTTACGACAGATATGCTGTGGCTTGTGGCTGAAATCCAGGAATAGATTAAATCATTATTGCAATACAAGTGGTTTGGAAAATAGCGTGGTGGACAGTGTATATTGTATTTACACAACTATAATGTGAGGTATTATTTTTGTTGGAGAATAGGGCTTATTTGATATTCATGAATAAAAAAATGCATAAACATACATAAAAAATGTGGAATATTGTGAACATATGTGTGTTTTGCCAGAAGAGGTTTCTGCAGATTTGAGGTGGCCATTATAAAGAGAGGCTCTGGAGATTTGTGCCTAAAAATTTAATCTAGACAAATAATAAAGTGATATTGCATAAAATATTCTACCACGAACAGAAAACCATCTTTACGTAAAGTCATAGACTTTTAAGTATGATAGCAGTAAAGTCCAGCTGCACGCCATGAAGGTTTACACAGGCATGAAGGTATAGCTGCACTCATTCGTAACCTTGGCACGGGTTGGAGGTGAGTGGTCATCCTTGCACTCAAACTGCGTTGCCACCCACTGATTGGGCCATTGGGTGGGCACCAGAGCTGGTGTGGATGTCCTGGAGAAGAGGAAAATCTCTGCCTGCTGCTAGGAATTGCACCATGCACTCTCCAGCCAACAGTGCAGTCACCATACTGACTGGGCTATTACAGTTGTTGCTAAATATGGTGAAAGCTATCACTAATTGGTTATTAACCACTCAACGTAATTTTCATGTGAGTTATGAATTAAAATTTGTATTGTCAAAATAAATTTCGATTGGGTTTTTTGGGATGTTTGTGCAAGTTGCCTGCAGGGTATATTTGAAGGGTGTTTATAATTTTGTTTTTGTGATGTGCCATTATTACTTTCCTACATTTGTATTTGTATAGCATTAGCTCTACTGTCAAGATACAAAGGGATACCAGAACTGAACCCACCAAACCTGTGATTGGAGGCACAACGTCTTTTACAACATGGAGCATTGTGTTGCATTGCTGAGGTTGTGGCACCCATCTGAGTTGCATGCGCCTTAGTATGCCACTACTTTTCATTTTTATGAGGCTGAAACATAAGAAATTAAGAGTGTAAAAGTTGAGCCATGTAGTATATTTGTGACACTGATACATTATGATCTCAATTTTTCATCCATCTTTCGTCGCTGTATAGTTGCTGACTCTAGGGAGCAATGTGAAGTCTTACAACAGTGCTGCTGGGGATCCCCATCTTCTGTAATGTAACAGGGTCTTGTTGGGTGAGTGGTTCCTGGTGTTCTGAAGGATCATACTACTCTCATCTTCAGAGCCAAGCAGTCTGAGACGAGTGCCCGCACAGAAACAAACTGTATGTATATATGAGTGTGGTTAATATGGGTAATGTGTATGGCCAGAGAGGGTGGTGAGCCAGTAGGGATGGTAGTGGAATGGGAATTGATGTTCTGTTAATCCCTTTGTATGCCATGAAGGCATATGGGGAGTGGAGTTGTAGCTCCAGTCATTCTTCAACTGGATACCAGATGAAGAAGTGTGGTCAATTTCATGCTTTTCCCATGTTACCCATGAAAAAAGGGACATGGTAGCCAATGGAGAGGACAATCTAGAAGCACTGTTATATAAATGAATAATGTTGCGCATTTTCTGCTCTTTATTTATAAAGTTCCCCTTTACCACGTTTTATTGACACTAATGTACCTGCCTTGTATTCACATACCTTCCACTTCACTTCCATAATGTGTAATCACCTTTTATAGCTTTCCTCACTCACACCCAGAAACATTCCAGTGCTGGTTCACATTAGTTCACATTAGTTTCTCCATCCAAATGCCATAACTTACCATTTCCACTTTGCTGGTGATGATCATTACGTGCCATCAGTATGTAAGCCAAACACATGACACCCTGTTGGTAAGTAGCTGTAAGAACCCATTACATTGCTCATCTGTATAGGTGAGGATTCCATTCTTCTGGGAATGTCCTTATCTTCAAGGGTTGACCCTTCAAGACGAGGGTGCTACATAGTCACAAAGTGTTGGCATTCAAGTACCCATTGATTCAGCATCATATCCTAGGAAAGTGGAATCCTCAGCTACATGGCTGTGAGAACATCAAAACTGGTACAGTGGATGTGTATGTGGTGGTACCACCACGTGACTTAATGTTTAAATTGTGCTGTTACCTGTTGTAAATATCTTCACTAATGGTGTGTTGCCCTTTAGTTCTAGTAGTGTCTTAACCTTTGCAGCATTTACAGAAGAAGTAGTTTGGTTATTAGTACAGCCTTTCAGACTCGGCCATTTTGCTAGCTGTGTGAATCGTGAGGTGGATGTGGCTTGTAGGACGCATGGGACAGAAGATAGCTGCACCCGGAGTTAAAGAGATAGAAGCAGAGGGTGTGGATGGTGTCATTCAGCACAGAATGGGAGCGAGTGGCAGGTTTATGTGGATGTGGCAGTGAATTTTAAGGTTCCTTAAGAATCAGGAAATTTCTTGACTAACTAGGCACCTGTTAGCTTTTCAATTATGACTCTGTACAAAGGAGTCAGTTGTGAGGCAGAAATTTGATCCTGTGTCACACGCTGTGTAGCACAACAGTAAAATTGTATATTAGGAGTTCAGATCTTCTGAGATGTGTGATGCTGTATCACTGGCAGTCTGTCATGGACTGCCTTATCCTTGAAGTTGAGGGCATCATGTTCCTTCAAAATGTCAGGAATCACCAATCCAATAACAAAACATTACTTCCAAAGAGCTGACTCCTCAACAACACTCCTATGAGAAACTCATATCTCGCAAAGTTAAATTGTCCCAGCCATATTTTAATGCACCACAACAAAGAAATGATCAGATAACAAGTAAAGGGAAAGCTGTTGCTGTCCATGCCAAGAAGGCATATGGGGAGAGTACAGGTGTAGTTCCATTCATTCTTAACCATGGTACTAAATGGAGGCTATTGGTCAGTATTACACTGTGGCCAATGTACCGGCAGCAAAGAACCCCGACACACAATGAATAGAAGGCTGAGTGGGTCCAATAGTGTGTCTGGGCATGTTGGAGAAGAGAAAAATCCCTTTCACCTGCCAGCATTCAAATCCCAGGGCATCCAGCCCATAGCATATTCTGTATGCTGACTGCTGTACCTGATAACAGTGACTTTATATGGTGCTAACTTTAGAAATTGCAGTACTGTTGTTACCTGTGGTTAATAACCTCTTTGTATTGGGAGTTGCTCTGCAGTGCAAAACTCAGCCCTCCACGGAAATATGTCTGAGGGAGAGCCAGTATCTGACTGGCTTGTGTGCAGCTGAAATTGTGTTGCAGAGTGTCCTGACAGGCATCTTCTAGTGCCATGAATGCAAAGTGACTGTCAGCAAGCGTTGCTGATAAGCCCGATATGTAGCTACTCACGAGATGGTGTGGAAATGGCTGAAGTTTGTGCTCCCACAGCTTGCCATATATGCTGTCTGGTTCAGCGTTCTGCAAGTACAGTATCACATGATGCTCTACAACAGACTGTGAGGCATATAAACTGAAACCCATTTTCAGTGTAGCCTGCACAGCTACACATTTGACTTAGTACACACTGCCAGACACGTTTGTGGAATAGTATAATTGACTGGGTGAGTAGTTTGTACAGATGGCATCAGAGCTTAATGATGGCATACCAGGTGGTAAATTCATCCAAGCAGAAGCAGAGTGGCATCAAAGAAGCCATACTGCTGGACTCCATATGAGGGTCTCGAACAAACACCCAGGTAAACTTACTGATGTTGTCATCCTGCTACACAACAATGACCATGCCCATACAACCTGCAGAGTTCAGGACCAACTGGATGTCATGAAATGTTCAGACATCCTGCGTACAGCCTTGACTTTTAAGATTCTCACTTCTTTGGACCATTAAAGAAAGCTCAAAAGCCATACATGTGCAGGAGCCTGTGGTACTGTGCTTTAGGCAGCAGTCCAGGAAATCCTTTGCAGATGGGATATGCTGACATGTGCATCAGTGGGACTCCTTCCTGTGGTGTTTTTTTCTTTCTGCTGCAGTACCTTCAACAACCATGAGGATATTTGAATGGGTTTCAGCTGTATGTGCCTCATATACATTACATATTTAGTTCACAATATGTTCATGTCAGATATGTCAAATATTTGGTATTATGTTACTTATTTTCTGCACCTAGTTTCAGCAGCAGGCTACTGTCATGATGCCAAATTATCATTAATCTAAAACTACTGCAGCAGCGATGTATGTTTCTGATCATTAAAATTGATTTCAAAACATTCTACAGTAATACGGGTGTTGAATAAATAAAATAGATGAGGAATGTCATATAGTTCAATTTCTGTGTCTTTTTTTCACTTATATATTGTTTGTTGTTGCACTGAACTGAAGATATTTTGTATTAAGCAATGGGGCATCTTTTTGGGTCTGTTAGTGGAGTGAGTTTTTTTGGCAAATTTTCTTTCCCCAGTTTTGATACACATGTGTTTGTGGTTTTGTTATATGATTTGTTCTCCAAAGGTGGCTGTTTTATGATGATTTGTTTCACACATCATGACTGTGTCTGTAAGAGAGTTTGAATATCTAGTACAAAAGTTCACCATAAAGTACCTCCATATTTGTTAGTTCCTGACATAAATCTCAGCTAGACAGTAGCTGTTATAATAGTTTCTTAGTGCTCCCCCCATGTTCCACTAGGATGGAGGTGATTCATGAGCCTCGTGTCCTGGTGGCTTTACTCTGGGAGAAAGAGTCACTGATATCCTAAATAGGAGGCTGGGGAGGCTTCAGGGCCGGTCTGGATGTTTTGGGGCAGAGAAAAATCTCTTGCACCTGCTGCAAATTTGAATAATGGATTTTGCAGCTTATAGTGTAGTCACTGTACTGACTGAGCTATCCCAGGTCCTGGATATGTACAGAGAAAAGGATATACCACATCTGTTTATCTCAGTTGATGTATGCACTCTGACTTTCCAGGTACCATCAATAAGAAACTGCTAGTACTTGCAGCTTGCCTTGAATATGTTGAACACAAGACTGGCATTCATGACACCAAATTTCCATCTGGAGCTCTTCAGGATGTCCGCAAGTTGGGCAAGTGGTGGCTGCGGTCTGACTAGAGCAGCTAGTGAAGTGAGCTTTGCACTATAGCCAATGTGCACAACCATAAACAGGAATGCACTTGACAGCTGCACGAGTCTCACAGAGAAATTTGAAGGATAGTTCGCCCCTGTGGAGAGTAACATAACAGGAGGGAAATGTACAACTGCGCTGTACTGTGGATTCAGTTTATGTGTAACCAACTTTCTGATTTAGGACCCAACATGTTAAATGTTTGGACTTTAAGAACTTTAAATCCAGTGGGAAATTCTGGATATTATGTAAATAGGGACTTCATGGATCTTCAGGTTGTCTGTGAATATCAAGAATATCAAGATTTATGAGGTAGGGTGGATACAGAAGTTTGGAGGGCAAACCTCTCGGAAAATGGCTACTCAGAAGACTGAGGATGATGGGAGTGTAATAGTTATCTTGGATATAACACTGTAGTATCATAGATAAGTATGAAATGTTTGGAGTAATTCAGATGTATGAAAAGTGATAATACAAATAATCAAACATGCACTAAATTATGGCTAACTTACAAGCACTTTTGGAAAGATTTTTTTTTTTTTGACTGTATACACCATATCATCAAATGTCCTCTATTGCTGACTGTGAATACCATGTAGGTTTGTGTATAATTTTTTTTAGACATTTCAGTGATACTGAATACAGCATGACTTGCCTTGTTGCAACATTATAGTCACAAATGTGAAAAGGTTGGAGAGAAGACCTGCCCTTCTTGTGGCACCAAGTAGCCTGTACATGATATAGTGGAGCAACGTGTTGATGGACATGAACAGCAACAGGACCATAGTGATGACAAGCCATGTGGAGACTTCAAAGGGGTGGAAGTACCAATCGATGGACAGTTCCTTCATTCCTTTACGTACATACAACCGTGTCCTGAAAGTACAAATTAGAGTTGCCTTTTCAGGACCTCTATAATTAATACACTGTTGGAAATTTTCACCTCCAAAGTCACACTATTTTCACATTGAGGCTCTGAAAAGATGTTTTTGGAATTCCCAACTGCCATTGGCTCAGAACAAGTCACGTCCCTTCTGCACCATTCTGTATCAGTAATTGGCCAAATGCCCTGGAACTTTCCTGCGTAGCCCAGCAGTGGATCTCAGCGTGTAAGAGTGGCTCAACAGCCCTAGTGACAGTGACTTGCACTTCACACAACCTCAGCACTTGGCTTTATGGTTGGTTAGTAGACTGGTTGATTCATATATATGAGTAACTGATACATTTTGGTTGGTTAGTTGATTGATGGATTTATATATAACTGACACATTTCCCTCCACTGCACCACTTTAGCACCCACTTGAACCTGCTCACTGACCCTGAAGCTGGTGGCAGCACGTTCCTCTGGAATGTTGAGACATTTAGTCCCTTAACAACACAGAAACCCAAGAGATTAACGCCATTAAATACAGTGCTGTTGAATGTACAGTAACTAAAATATGTAATTTTATTATTAGGTTGCTACATTATTTCAGTATACTTACACAGCTGTGTGCAGGGGCAGGGTGAAGTCCATAACGTCCAGCCGCTCTGCTGTGGCAGATACCTCACAGGCAGATATATCTGTCTCTTGCCTTTCAAACACACCGATCATCCCAGACCAGAATGATGTGTTGTCAGTAGGCGTGTTTCCATAGGAATAGCCAGGTAGGTACGTCACTTTGTAACTGGAGACAGAGTTATTGGTGCCAATGTAACACCAACAATAAATTATTGTACAGACCTCTGGTCTGAAAATATCTGCTGTGCCAAACTGATGTAAGTTAAATTTAGGGTTTGTAAGTCCGTGCATCATCATACTTTCAACTGAATCAACCAACAAGATGCAGCAACTTCTCAAATTTGTTACTTGTTATTTAAATACAGCTCAACATGTTTCAGGCGTCCTCATGCCCATCATCAGGAGCTACAACAACTGCAGAAGCAGCCTCTGGTTTACCGTCGGAGCTTGGTGGTAGCAGTGCTGTTGGTCGTGGTCTGGCCAACCAGCCAGCCGGCCCAACCACGACCAACAGCCCTGCTACCACCACGTTCCAACGGTAAACCAGAGGCTGCTTCTGCAGTTGTTGTAGCTCCTGATGATGGGCATGAGGATGCCCAAAACATGTTGAGCTGTATTTAAACAACAAGTAATAAACTTGAGAAGTTGCTGCATCTTGTTGGTTGATTCAGTTGATATAAGTTAGTTCTTTGAGATTGGACAGTGTCTACTGCTGTGAGTTTGGGCACAGCAAGTTCCTCTGCAGTGTTGGTCATTACCAAACACACTACACAACATTGTAATCTTGACTTTCACTTCCATAAAACTTCAAGACTAAACTAAACTAAACTTATAATTTTGAGCATTTCACTGCATTGTAATTGAAGTGTGATGCTCAACCAATCAATGCAACATTTTGTTCCAGAAGACTGGAATTCTAGAATGAAGTTATTAATTGACACAATTTTGCTATACATGGTTTAGGATGTAGAGAACGTGACAGTACACTAGAGAATTAATTTAAAGCTCATGTCCAAGATCCTATAACACATACTGTATTTACCCAAACATACGATGAGAAGTTTTTTTCTGATTCTTCGCCTGAAAAATGTAGAATCAAATTATAGTCACACTATAGTCACATTATAGTCACATTATAGTCACTCATGAACTTAAAACTTGTGCAACTATTTTCCTGTGAATTTAAGACTGCAAAAGAGTCATCTTGTATTTGGCTAAAAGCAGTACTTCATTAATGACATTTACAGCAACACAGTCTAAAAACTGCCTGGCTGTTTTCTAATGTCTAATGAATATCTCTGGGAACAAAGAACAGCAAACTCTAGATTCATCCAACACAATAATACCAACAAATGCACATATGTGAACTGTATTTGTCACACATTACACATTGCTGACATGTTTCAACTGCTGTCACAGTCGTCATCAGCATTATTTACAATATTGCAAGGAGTCCGAAGGAACTGTAAAAATGCATAAGTGAACCACTCACTGTTACACAGCATGTCTCAAACTTCTCACATAGCCATTAAACTCTGAAGACATTCCCCCTTATAGCACACAACTCCATAGAAAACACACAGTGCACATAAACTGTGTACAGAAATACACCCAGTTTTTTTTAATAGAAATTGAATTTTGTCAGGTTGTAGTGGTTAATAAGTTGATATGAAGTGACTGTGTGAGAGGTGTGAGACATTCATACACACACGCGCGCGCACGCACACACACACGCGCACGCACGCACGCACACAAATACCGGTTCAAACTAAGGGACAACGCGAGATGTATATGTGGCCAGAACGACCAAACCATGGATCATCTACTATTCCATTGCGAGAAAACCAGCACACAGAGAGAGGTCCTAAAACACCAATTAAGTCATCAACGAGAATGGATGGAAATTAAACAAGAACTTATATCCAAACCTACGAAAGTGTTCTGTGAATTTATAGAATCAATTGATTTCGAACTCCTACAATAGAATGGACAATAGATAGACCTAAGCACGCACAGCATGTAGTATTACACAATGTAATGGAGCATGCTTACAATAAAAAAAAAGTACATACATACATACATATATACATACATACATACATACATACATACCTACATACATACATACGTGCATACATACATACATACATACGTGCATACATACATACATACATACATACATACATACATACACACACACACACACACACACACACACACACACACACACACACACACATAATTCACATTTCATAGATCCATTATTCGAACTAAGTTGAACTGAATATGAAATTTGTCAGTATAATACAACATAATACAATAATTCAATTGCACAGTACCATCTTGTCATAACCCAACAGCTATGTACAGTTTACATTATATCATGCTTTGTAACAGTGAGTGGTTCACTGATGCATTTTAACAGTTTGTTTGGACTCCATGCATTTTTTGGTTCTAATGTGTAGGTTGAATTATCATTTGATGCACGTATGTGGAATGTATCACACTAGATATTTCTGACTGCAATTGGACATGCTAATGGACACTAAGTAACTCACCTAAAATTTAGTGCAGCTGCAAGAGTTGTAAATGCCTCACCAAAATATCCTCCTGTCACTTGAAAACGATCACCAATATATTGGATTTGTGCATAAAATTCATTAATCTGGTTAGTGGAAAAATAAGTATTATTACTAAAGTTAGTGTTATCTTAAGTAATATTATTACAGTTATGATTATCGATTTCAATTTTACTTTTCCACTCTGTTATTCAGACACACACACATCATATGCATTCATTTGTATTGCTATTATTACATTGTATTTTGTTATATTGTATTTCATTGTTTTTGATGTTAATGTGTTGTGAGTTTGAGTCATTGTGATATATAAAGTGTACTCTGATTTTTGACATGTCCAATGTCACACATGTGACTTGGTGAATTGAATAATTACACTAAACTAAAGCAAAAGTTCTTATTCTTCTTTGTTGTTCTTGTTGGTGAACCAAAATTTTATTTCATGTCTCGAATATTAATGTTATCAAAATACAGCAGGCAATTTGCCAGTATTGCTGTTATAAGTGTTATTAATTATACTAAATTTTTTAAGTAATTGTAGTGTCTACTGCATATTTGAAAATGTGTTGAGGACAGCAATTATTATTGTTACTGATGCGCAGATAGTCATATGGATCATGTCAACAACAAAAAATTACATGTTTTAATACCTTATAACCTGTAAATGTGACTTACCAACACAGTTGTTGCTCGAAGTTGGTACCCCTGCAAATTTCCATGCCTGTGTTTACTGTACTTGTATGGCAAAGGTGGTAGGATGGAGTAGTTGCTGGTCCGTTCACTAAGAATGTTTTGAATTTTGGTGTCCAACCCCAGTGCGTACATTTCCATCAGCTGCATTTGAAAAGATATATTATGACTAGCCTGCATAGTCCTGTCTCCAGCATGTGATACCATGTATTCTGGGAGCTACTGACAAAAGGTTTAGGGGAACTACACCTCCATCTTCAAGGTCTGCAATACAGCAGAATTCCTTTAATCTCTTATAATACAGAAATCGTGATAACCCAGCACCTGAGCAGCATAACCATAACACTTAATTTTTGCTTTTTGCTAGATAAAAGTTTTATCACTGAAACAGGCAAATCTCAGGTACATGCTCAAATAGACCTCCAAAAGTATCTGTACATTAGCTGTTGCTGTATCTCGTGACCACTTGTCTAGTACTCCAACTTCTTAAACTATGATTACTTCAGAAAACACAGAAGAGGACCCTGGTAATACTGAACCAGCAGACGCAGGAGATGGAGTGATTACTCCTCTCATTAAGTGTGCAGCCCAAGTACATTAGCACTAACGGACGAATTACCTGTACGAACATAGATCAGTATAGGTACCGTTGGATAATTGAAATATTCGATAATCTGGCAACTGTCCAGTCCCCTGGGTGTCAGATCAGCAGAGTTTTACTGCAATCAAATGAATCAACCAACCAGATGCAGCAATTTCTCAGGTTTATTACTTGTCATTTAAATACAGCTCAACATGTTTCGGGCATCCTCATGCCCATCATCGGGAGCTCAACAACTGCAGTAGCAGCCTCTGGTTTACCGTTGGAAT
>Ga0268261_10002798_pt1 | contig 12596 bp, 11 predicted proteins | sample TergutNc150P1_FD_190353 | JGI IMG/M metagenome (GOLD analysis project Ga0268261, IMG submission 190353) | Nasutitermes corniger P1 segment gut microbial community from laboratory colony in Florida, USA - Nc150 P1 (SPAdes) (version 2) | ecosystem: Host-associated > Arthropoda: Insects >... | reverse complement strand
TGTGTGTGTGTGTGTGAGAGAGAGAGAGAGAGAGAGAGAGAGCGTGTGTCAGTCAGTGAATGAGTGTGAAACTTGGCTCTCATTCTAAGGGAGAACTTACGATCTTTGAGAACAGGCTGATGAGAGTCCGTGTGGACCTACAAGACAGAGAGTATGATGACGCAATATTATTTACTCTGAAACAATGTATGTTAACCTGTCGTACGCTTTCTTCTGGGTAATTCCCTGGCATCTGAATTTTATATGCCAACGTTTCGGAACACTCCGTCTTTTCCATCTTCAACCTTCATACCTACCGCCTATGAAGACAGGACAGTGTGTTCCGAAACATTGGCATATAAAATTCAGATGCCGGGGAACTACCCAGAAGAAAGGATACAACATTCAGAACACAATGAAAGTTTGAAATCAAGTATGTTAACCTGCTGTACACTTGGTGCTGCAGTATCACATACCCCCCACTAACACCTCACTGCTTACCTCCATTTTTCCGCAGAAAGATTTCTATTGCCATAAATTGGACACAAGGATCGAAGTGCCATACCAAGCAGTTTGGCATGGGGAACAAATTCGTCTGACAGCTTCTTGACTGGTGGATCATAGTCCATGATCATCTGGCCAAGGCGAGGAAAACTTTGATCACTGTCATAAACAATCATTTATTTACTAAAATAAATATACAGTTAATATCAAATACACATCTTCAACCAAAAGTATACAAAACTGCAAAGTCAGAGAACATGAATATGAATCTGATTCCTTTCCAGAATAACAAACACAATACACAATATTGGTGACATGTTATTACTAAAATGGCACAATTTCATTCCAACCATTGCATTCACAGCATATGAATACATGGCACAGGGCCAAAAACTATACTTTCAATAACACTACTTCCTTTGTGAGCTACAATGTTGTCATGAGGTGACTATGAATTATACCATCTTCTATGATGTGACACCATGTAATTTGGTAGGAATTTACCACCACTTTGGAGGAATATACTGCCTCCAGCTTCAAGGCAGGTCTACCATGAAGATGGAGACCAGATTACAGTGTCACACTGTAGAAGACAATATTCTTCAACCCACTACCAGACCCGACACATGTACATATGCCATGTCAGCAACTTAATCAAATATACTTAAATAATTAAATAAATGCAGAAATTATAGTCCACAATGATTTAAAATTTTTCACTCAAAAAAAACCAATGACTAAAAATATGAAGTTTGGCAGATTTTCTGTCTCTTGTACATATGTATTTATACCAATATATGCACGTTCATGTGCAAATACACACACACACACACACACACACACACACACACACACACACACACACACGCGCGCGCGCGCGCGCGCATAAATATATAGTTTGGCATCTTTTTTACTGTACTTCACCTATGGACTAGATTACTCCGGGGATTGAAGACTGGGATCCTGATAGGGGCATTATTTCCCACACCTGTACAGACCGGTCCTGTGGACCACCCAGCCTTCTGTACAATGGGTACCCAGTCTCTTTCCTAGGAGTAAACTGGCCAGGTCGTGATGTCGAACACACACCCCCATCTAGTGCCGAGGTTAAAGAAAGGGCACTACTCCCTCTCTGGGCTTTCATGGCCTGCTCTATGGTGAACTAGACCTTTCACCACTTATCAATTCATTAACAAATGACATACAAACATACTTACCTCTGATTATGCACCATTTCATGAGCAGCATTAAAAAGGCCCAGAACAGCCTTTCTATCTTCAACTCTTGAGAGAAGCACCATAAGAGTTACGTATGTGACTACCAATTCAAGGTATGCCTTGGTTAACTCAAAATTTAATGTCTGCAAAAAAAATATTATTTAATAAACTAACTATATACTAGCAGAGACCTTCCTGAAAAGGTAACATGTCCTCAGCTAATCAAGAAATTCCCCGCATTTTATGGAACACAAAGGATCATTGCTGTACTTTTTATACAATCCAACTCATGCACTATTCACACTTTAAAACACAATTCACAACAGTTCACAAGCAGATCACCAACAGACAAGAACACCAAACACACACAGACTTTAAAACACAATTCACAACAGTTCACAAGCAGATCACCAACAGATAAGAACACCAAACACACACAGATGATATACACACGCGGCCACATACTGTGTAATAATACGAACTCAACGAACGCAAATCAGTGGGAGGAAAAGTAACGGCACAAAGCACAGCGGAGGACCCCCTGAAGATGGTCGTGAAAAAAGACCGAAACATGTAGGAGTTTTATACTTACAAACACGTTTTTAACATTTTATTGGTTTTAAACGTTGAAGTGATTGTGTTTTAAAGTGTGAATAGTGCATGAGTTGGATCATATAACAAGTGTGGCAACATGCATGGTGTGACAGTAAAGATCATTGCTGTATTCACAAGTGCTGCCACTTGTCCTTAACCAGAACCACAGCAATCCAGTCCATGCCTCCCCATTGAAATTCTTGAAAATCCATTTTAATATTATCCTCCCACCAACACCTAGATATTCACTATAATGATAATATGAAATCTAAATACATAATAGTTTCAGGCAAAACTCAAAATTAACCTTGGCAGATAGACTAATATATTTTATATGTTATGCAGTGTAACAATTATACACAAAAGATTACCACCACAGTCATTACACAACACATATGCCTGAACTACTGCCAGCACTTCTGTCTAGCCATCCAGAATGTAATTCTGATAAGCCTGTGTTGCCTTCTGTTTATTAATCACAACATAAAAATGTCAAAAGATAACTCAAACACATGGCATGAACTGGATTAAAGAACCCTATTATCTCTAAAGAATTTTCAGTGTCTATAGAATCACCCCTTTTTGTACTGAAAATAAGCAAGATAAGCTTTCTGTAGTTTAACATGTCTGTTACAAACTCCCCAATTTGTGACTGGTATTCTGTAAAATATGTTCTCGAGTGAATCTTCACATAGTGTAATTAATTAAAGTAGTGACCTCAATGTAAATATAGGCAAATGTGGCAATATACATAGGCATAACTTGGTTATTAACACTGGAGGGCACAAATTGACCATGGATTTTAGGAGTCAAGTCAAGGAGTCAGGTTAGAGAGAAAATTGGTTTCAAACAGTCCTTGATATACACACACCCCTTCCCCCACAATCATACCAATTTTTTTTATTTGGCCCTCTTCAATTCAGTAGCCAATGAACCTATTCTTAGGTAGCAAAAATACTGAGGCACATCCCCCCCCCCCCCCAAGTTACAGATATGGCAGCATAAATAACTAGCAAAAGGCTGGTGGAAAGAAACTTACAATATCAAGGTGAACTTGACAAGCGTCCATGGTTGTCAAGAGTTCACATACATTGTCTTTGAAGTCCAATAAATCAACAAATGTGTAGTAGTACAGTGATAATGACTTGATGATTTCATTGCGAATTTGTGTGATTGCCTGCAACTGAAAAAAAAGAACAGAAATTAAAATGCACAAATCAATTTCCAGTATCTAATGAAGTTGGTTTGACCCTATAATAATCTACAAGAAACAGAACACACAAAAAATCAAGTCCTAACAAATATTCACTTCACTTCATTGAGGTCAATAAAAGAGAAATGCAGAATTTTCAACATTGTACTAAATCCATGCAATGATTGTGTGCATATACTGAGCCCAACCACAGTGTAAAACGCAACAATACAGTATCAACAGATACTGCCCTGTTAACAATTTCCCACGTTGCAGAACATGTTTCCAGCAATTTAACTCAATACCATTCAAAAACAAACAAACTGATTTTTACATTTAATCAAGCTCTCTGGCTCACCATCATTATACAAAACATACAGGATACCTATTTTATGTGACCAATTGTCATTTTCACTTCCTATCACCTCACTTATCATATAGAGGCCTGTCCACACTCACACTGAAATAGCAAAAAGATGTGACAAATTGCGTTAATATTAACAGAATTTTCCATGCATTAGGCAATAATTAATGTGTTCAAGTGCTGCCCCCCCACATACACACACACACACACACACACACACACACACGTGCATGCGCACATGTGTGTGCGCGCGCACACGCATGCGTGTATTTTATATACTCATATACTCTATGTAGGGTCATTATTTTATCTAACCAATATTGTCTGTGACAATTAATGAGTTCAACTAAATTGCACTTATGCACTTACAGCACAGTTCAGTTCTGGTAACCAGACACTTGAAAATTAGTGAACAAATGCTGGGAGGATAGTGTAAGCATTTGCCTGGCATGGCTATATAACTTAGTAATTATGATCTGTGCTAAAACATTTGTCACTTTCATTACATGTTACAGAAATCTCCAAGTGTTCTAGCAGCCAATGTATTTGGGACTGGTATTTTTCACTGACATCTCCTAACAGGTACTAGCCTCATAACCTGTACCTCCCTGTTCCTGTGAATTTCCACACTTCCTCAGCCCGCAAGTTTCAAGATATGGGAACTGGACTGTACATATGTGCATTTAATGAAGTCAGATTCACTTTGCTAGGTTTCAGCTACAACTGAGGGCTTACATCTCAGTTCATATGCAAGAGTTCACACATGTAAGTGTAGTCTGTCATTCTGTGGAACAGGGGTTTAATTCACATGCTAATTTCTCCACACGTCTGTAGAGAGGCATAAGAATTTATGTATCCAGGAGCAATGCATAACTCCCAGCCATCACAACAATGAGACATTCCTTCAGAACTTTTATTGCAAGAAAATAAATCTACATGGGAACTAACTACAAAACCTCAGCTGTCATTCTTGTTCAATACTGATTACACATTACTGAATATTTAAATGTGGTCTCTATTCTTAACATTACAGTTAACCTTGTTTTATTTTTTAATAACTACCACAATGGCTTATGGAATTAAATAAGCCAAAACAGAGATTTGTGGGCAAGTAACTGGACTGAAAAAACCCACAGCCACTAACTTCAGGGCAGAAGACTGATGTGGCCAGTTGTCCCACAATACTTGTAACAGGATAAAAGGCTAAAGTATCACATACCAGGATAAAGCAATAGACACACCTTCTCCAGTGTGAGAAACTTAAATTGTACGAAATAATTCAATCAGCTGTAATGTGATTTAGATGGAGCAAAGACCAGAACAATACTGAACATACCCCCTTTATGTCTATGTTTGGAAATCGCCTAACAATATACTTGATCGACGATTCCAGTGTCTTGTCAGACAAAAATGCTGGTTTTGATTTTGCATCACCGCATGCCTGAAACAAATACGGAACAATCAATAGCAAAATACTTACATTAAAAAAAATTAATTAATTAACATTTACTTGTACCTGATGCAGAATGTAGTAAAATTAAATATATTACATATACTGGATATTCAAATTACCATTATTTAATAATTTCTGAGTGCAATTATGTAACTAAGGATTGCACATATTACTTTAAAGCAGTGCTTTTATGCATATATGCTTCATTCAAACAATATAAAATGTACTGTGCTTAATACACATAACATTTACCACATGATGGTTGTGACAAGTGACAAGTGTACACATTGTTTCCGCTCATAAAGTCCAACATATTTCTCAAACACGGCTTCTTGTGTAAATGATATATACCTTCTGTAAACTGTAATGAACATATTCAAGGGAATTATTTTACACAATCCCAACTGCTAGTCACTTCACATCAGGTCACTTATACACCAAACTCATTCACTAGCTACTTGCCACACTGTGTATCAAAGCAATTTTCAAGTGTCTGTGTGTCATATGCAGTACCTATGCAAATTTGTGTCCCATATGCTAAACACAGTTGCTACACAAAGTGCTGTCATAAATTCAGATGACAATTTCCCAATGTGCCAATTCCACACACAAAGACAATTTAGAAATAAGTGAAATGTTTATGAACAGGAGGTTTCATTTCAGACAGTAGAAGAACATGCAGAAGTCACATACTAAATGAGAAGAACCTGGATGAAATTCATGATAAAAATAGGAAACATCATCAACAACATTTTTGGCACACCCTACATATCAGAGATGTATCCATTTTATTGCCACAAAATGCATTAAACTGCTGCCTTTGTAACCACACAACGCAACTGTCATTTACAAACTTTATGATATACAGCAAAATTCTGCAAATTCAACATCTTATAATTTGGAAATCTTGACAGTTTGGTACTTGACTAATCCATAGACCAGAAGGTTTGCCTTTTACCAGGAAAAAAGCGATATCAATGAAACATGCAGATCTCAGGGACATATTCAAGAAGGCCTCCAGTAGTGTCTTTTCATCAAAAATTTTGGTATCTCATAACTCGCTGTCTCTTATTCCATTAATGTCTTCAGCTCTGAAAACTCCAGAAAATACAGAAGTGAATCTTGATGAACCTAAATCAGCAGATAAAGGAGATATCCAAATGGAATGCTGCCCTGATTAGTTGTGCAGCCCAAGTATGACAGCAGCAACAAAAAATTACCTGTAAGAACTTAGGTCAGTATAGGTACTGGTTCTTTGGTCCTGTTCAAGTTGGGTTAATGGAATTTTGCTGTTGATTGTGTGAGAAAACTATATTTTGCAAATTGGTGCCTTAAGGGGTACATGATAGAAAAATCTGTTTAGTGATAAAGCTTTTCAAGCTTCCAGTCTTCTGGGATGTGATGCTGCATCACTGGGCACAATTTCTTATGTCTCAAAGGAACTTGTCCCCTTTAAAGTCAAGAACCACTCAGCCAGTAATGCAGGGTAACATCCACAGAAAACCACAATCTTTGATTACACCACCATGAAGACCACAAAACTCACAAACCAGGTTTCAGCTCATTGAAAGCATGTACTTTCAGATAACACAGACTGATTTACATAACATTGCACATTAATCCATGAAATTTCATTCCACTGATATTAAGGTATGTGTATGGTATGTCAGAGGTGCAACTAGTATTATTATTGGGTGCATTTTCTTTACTGTGACCATAAATTCACATCAAGATGATTTCCAGCATCATTTTTTGAACACATATGTCCAATTCCAAGAGAACATATGCCTGTGTTCAGCAACAAATGGCAACAGCTAACACTGAAACCCATTTCCAGCACCTTTTAAAAATATTGTGAGTAAAAAATAACATTAACTCTACTGCATTAAATTAAAACATGTCAACTATCACTCACAACAATCTGTAATTGCAGTGACTGCCTACCATAATGAAAAACTGCCTGAGTTTGGAGTCACAGATGGGGTCATTTAAACAAAAAAAAAAAAATCCATGTACAAGAAAAAATTAATTTGTGCTAATATTATGAGTAAGAATTATTTCTTCTTCACAAGCCACAGTTTAGACCCTAATATCATTAATTCAGGTTTAATTCTGAAAGTTTTTAACTTGCACTTTCTTTGGAACTTTTATGGTTACATTTTATGCAGCAACATTCACCTTTATGTTAACATGAGTAAGAGAAGTACTACAATCCGTTACATTAGTTTAAAAAACTAAACTATCCATTAAATGGTCCCGGTAGGTTGCAACATTGGCTCAAGGTTTAAGTGTAATCTACATACAATGCCATCACCTAACACCCACTTACAGTTCTTGAAACTTCACTGAAATGTCACATATTACATCTCACTGAGTTTCTTATCTCGCAATGGTTACATCGCCTACTTTCCATTTTGTGTGGCATCCTTCAGTAAAAACTGCACTGGCGTAGTCAACTATAGAATACGTACATCATCACCTTGGACCTTAGAAGAATGTGGGGTTAGGAATGGTCTGCTGCAGGGGATGAGAGCAATTGACTCGTACACGTATGAAGTCTTTAAACATCACTTCTTTACAACAAAAACCGTACACCTTCACGAAAACTATTCATACCAAAGACGCTGGGTGGGTTTCTTTCATGATTCATCTTGACACTGCATGAATTCACGAACCGAAACGTGAAATTCGTTTAAAAAATACACGTAAAATTAATCTAGATCTGAAATAAAAATTACCTTCTTGATGTTGTAAATCCTCGTTAGCATGCCAATGCCCCTGTCATTGATGAGTAATAACTTTTCCGCCAGTTTTTGTTGACTTGGGACGATCTGCCTCGCCATTCTGTATCTTACACTGACATTGTCAAAGGTTACCAACATAATACAGCGCACCTCCCATCAGATATGGTTGCCCAGGTCGGGGAAAACGATAGGGAAATTATTTATTGTAAATATAAAAGTAAAGGAGAAGTTCACCCTAGAACAGGTCATGTAGGCTCACAGAGGGAGTAGAGGCATAGCTCTACTCTTTCTTTAACCTCGGCGCTAGATGAGGGAGGGTGGGTGGTCTACGCCACGTCTCGGCCGCTTTACCCTTGGGAAAGAGGCCCAATGCCCATTATATAGGAAGCTGGGTGGGCCCCGGAGCCGGTCTCGATGAGTGCGGAAAATCTCTCCCCCACTGACATTCGAATCTCGCACCGTTCAGCCCGTAGCAAGTCGCTATACCGACTACGCTATCCCAACCCATTATTGTCTACATTCCAAAACTTATTTAAGACAACAAGTTTTCTGTACCAAAGACTCTGCACAGACATGGACTAGCACTTAAAACACATCCATATTATATGAGTGCAGCATAATAATAATAAATGTCTTGCTAAAATAACTGTACACTTGGCCTTTCCAGCCCAGCACAGCCACAGGGAACCCCTGGCATGGCTGTAGTCACAAGAACCACACAGCCTATTTAACAGAAGACGGACAGTTGAAATAAAATCACCTAACACAACCACAAATTTTTCCTCTGGCTGGGGTACAATGAAATATGGACTTCCCCAAGGATCAATTCTAGGGCTTCTATTGTTCACAATGTATATATAGATGACCTTCCCCTTTGAATAAATTCCAAATCAGAACTAATTTTATTTTCTGATGACACTACTGTCATAAATTCAAGCAAAAAATTTGAAGATTTCTATTGTGACAAATGTAGTTTCCTCTCATATAATTAAATGGTTTGCTGTTAATAAGTTTGTCCTAAACCTAGATAAAACAAATATAATGAATTTAATAACAAAGAATTCATCATATCTACATTACATATTTCGTATAAAGAAAAGTATATAGAAGAAATGGTAAATACAAAATTTCTTGCTTTACAAATTGATAACCACTTAAACTGGAGAAACTATATTGAGCAAGTGATTTCTAAGTTAAGTATAGCATTTTATGCCATTAGGTAATGGTCCATTTAAGTCATATAAACACTCAAATAAATTTACTATGCATACTTTCGTTATAAAATACGGAATAATTTTTTATGTGACTTCCAACAGTGGGGAGATTTTCATGTTAGGCAAGAAAATTGTCACAATTATGGCTCATGCACAACTCAGAACTTCATGTACAAGTTTATGTAAACAATTAGATTATCTGTCTATTCCATGCCAATTCATATATACCCAATATTAATACAAGGAATACGCACCATCTTCATACACCCAATGTCACCCTGTCTCATTTTAAAAAAAGTACATTTTATGCTGGCATCAAAATTTTCAACAGTTTACCACGTCGTGTGACTAACCTCAAGAATGACAAATACTTAAATTCATATACCTTTTACTCTGTAGATGAATTTTTTATATGTAAAGATCATTAATACTGATTTGTAAAATGCTTATACTATTTTACACTGTAAAATTAGTGTATATTTGAATATTTATCACTTTTTTCACATCTTACTGTCTTTGTGATACACTCATGGATCCAAGAAATGTATGTATGTATGCTTATGAACTGGATTGATTTTTGGTAACAGGTCAGGCATTGTTTCAAGGACAGGAATATTAGGAGTTCAACTTTATTCACATAGGGTACCCTGTGCCACATTGGTCAGACTTCAGGGGCATGTTCTAGACATCACATAGAAACAGAAACAAAAACATTCCCCAAAACATAGGTCAATTTGACATGTTACTGACTGCTGGTGTGGCATCCTTTCACCTGACAATAGGAAGAGATCAGCTCCTGAAACATGCCCTTTTCTGAACATGACACAAAACACAAGTCCTGAAAACTAATAATCCTGAACAAATTAGCTACTTAGCTGATGTTTTAAAATGTGCATGCCCGCACACTGCAAAATAACAAATAAGGTAGGTTGGACAAGTCATTCAAATATATTTACAAACAGCATTATTTACAATATTTCATCAATGTTCCTACAAAATTCTGTACAAGAAGTACATAAATTAAGAAACATATGCTACTGATTTTTAAAATTAATATAACTGACTCCACAAAAATAAGTTATGTATACATTATTATTATTATAACAAAAGCCTTAACACTAAAATTAGCAAAATCACTATGTGCTTGCTACACAGCATCGTCAATAACAGCATCCAGCACAATATAAAGCTCTGTTAACAACCGCACAGAACACACTAAGTATCATTTGTGAAAATGCATTGCACAACTAAGCAAATTTTGCTAAAAGTGCTTTTCTTGTGATAAAATCATGCAATTTAACATTCCACAAATGTCCTACCCTCAATTTAACATTACCTTATGCAGATTTCCTGCACCTGTCATAGGAATAAGAAACTTGAAAAACTTCAATAAACGCTGGCTTAGGCTGAAGACAACAGAACACTTTATCACCATTGACTCTGTTAATTTTAGTTACAGGCTCTCTGAACAGTAAAGTTGTTTGGTAGCGGACTGGTCAGCCATCATTGGCCAGGCCTCACCTTCAATGTAAAGAAATAAGAAGATACTGTGTATAAACTTGTACAAAAGACAGTGTGCATCTTTGGAAGTTAAGGGATACATTCTCACTAGCTGGTAACAAGAAACCACACAGCAAATAGAAGGGTAATGATTCAGCTGGAATAAATGGTACCGTTACCAGCTACAAAGCTAGAGTTGTTTCACAGTGCACATCATTGATTACAACCAACAGGCTAAGATAAGAACTGTGTCACTCAGTTATATACTCTTTGTTTGCAAAACCCTCCAAGAATTTACCAAAAATTAGGCATAACCACTTGCAGAGAATGAAACTTAGATGAAAAACAGCCTTCATCAAAGCTAAATTCATACTTGAAGGGACTAATTTCTCCTTTCAACTGATCATCTGTGATCATTACTAAGGCTTCTCTTTTTTAATATGTCAGTGCACTGAACTGATTTTGGGGCTTCACCTGTTTTAGCATGTTCAGCAGTATCCAATGTTCTGGTTAGTAATCAGCAAAATGTGGGATTCAGTGACCCCCTCCCTGCTTATAGATCAGGCACCACCTGCAAATATCTAAAATCAAGAATAATTTGAGGTATCTGTTCCACTGGAATATGATGCCATGTCACTGGGCAGTCAGTTCCTGATGTTCAAACACAATGTACTGATCCAATCTGCAAGCATCAAAGTGTCTGAGAAGAAAGTCTCTTTGGAAATGTCATGAACCATTTACCCAGTGATGCAAGGTCACATCCCAGAAAAATGGATATCTCAGCTACACCATCATGCAAGCAAGCAAGAAAGAAAGAAAGAAAGAAAGACAGAAAGAAAAAACTTACAAAATGTCACTCCTTCTATACTTTCACCCCAGACTTAGGAAAATTCAATGCAAACAGATACAACAAAACCTCTTGGAGCTTTGCGCCAGTGATAATTATGATGGCCATAACTGGCCAACAGCCTAGAACCACACAAAATTAATGCCAGAGACTATATTCACACGGATAATAGCAATATTATACTGTCTCATAAAACTTGTACAGATCTCCTCCTGTCTTTTCAAGTCAGTGGTTTTTAAAGCATGTTCTTTTATTTCTCATCAAGTCTTAATTATACAAACACAGGCAGCTGCTTTACAGACTAAACAAATAAAAGTATATCAGTCTCTTAAACTGAAAGCACCAGAAACTAAATAAATCACACAAATGTCAGTACACTTGTTGGGGCGTCGGAGAAATTTCGTGTCCGTGAAATTGATACTGCTGCTTCAGTAGGGCCACACAGTGTGGCTACAACTAAGCAGTGATGTTCTAACTGGCAGGATAATGACAATGCCACAATAATAAATAGACTGTGTTATGACATGGGTTCTTTTCAAGAAAGGAATTACTTTTCCCTCCCTACTTCTGTCCCTATTATCATACAAACTCAGACTCCAAATGGTTAACTGGATTACTGAAACAGGTGCACTCTGATTTGCAGTTATTACACATTCTTTTTTGGAGGGGATGAAGCCTTTACATTATAGAATTAATAAGATTAATCAACAGGATCTTTGAATGATACTGGAAACACATAAATCTGCATAACGTTTCTAGAACAAGGAATTAAAAAACAGAGGTTTTTAATTTAACATTCATGGAACCGTGCATCGTAGTATGACTTAGTAGCAATAACCAACAAGATGCAACTTAGTAACGGAATTTATTATTCCACAGTACATTAATAGTTCAACATGTTTCGAGCGTTATGTCGCTCATCATCAGGAACCTCAACTGTATTTGCAGCTTCTGGTTTACATACGCTTGTGGAGACCGCCCGTAGTGC
>Ga0268261_10002797_pt1 | contig 12598 bp, 12 predicted proteins | sample TergutNc150P1_FD_190353 | JGI IMG/M metagenome (GOLD analysis project Ga0268261, IMG submission 190353) | Nasutitermes corniger P1 segment gut microbial community from laboratory colony in Florida, USA - Nc150 P1 (SPAdes) (version 2) | ecosystem: Host-associated > Arthropoda: Insects >... | reverse complement strand
CGTTGGAGGAAGAAAGTGCCATAAAATCAGATTTAGAAAGAACGTTCCAAAGAAAAGGCAGTTTGGGCACCAGGGGATTAGAGATGTGCCAAGGAAGCAGAACGAGCACAAAGAGGTCCGAGTAGCCACTGCGATGTTACCGATGCAAGAAAGGGGGACAATTCGCGTAACTGTAGGGAGCAGTTTCCTCTTAGCGTCGGAAGACGTTACGAAGGACGACTCTCGTAACAGGTCCAGAAACGGTCAGAGGGGCTCCCTGGGCAACCGGAGGTAGACGTACCCCCGCGAGGTTGCGAGGATGACAAAAAGAAATCTGCTGATTCACGGCTTGCCGTATTCATCAAAGTTAATAAACATAATATTAGCTCAGAAATAACCCCAAGAACGTGAAAAGTAAATCAGGTGGATGACAAGGTCGTAGTCATCGAAGCTAATAAATATATTTCCTCAGAGATAACCCCAAGCTCGTGGAAAGTAAATCAAGTGGATGACAAGGTCGTAGTCATCGAAGTTAATAAAAATTCCCCGTAACGGAATTGTCGTATCCATGTATGTCTTATGGTATGTCATACATGGATACGATGTATCGCGTAGCGTCGATTTGCTTTTTCATATTCCAACGTTGCACGTCACATCGTATCCATGTATATAACATACTATAAGACATACATGGATACGACATAATTCCGTTACGAGGAATATGATACGTGGTTTATTTTTATGCGTTGCAAATGACAGTTATAAGTTATGACCAATAAATGATGTAGGAATTACATATTTGAAGATGCTACGTATTTTCGGGGAGTATGCCATTAAATTGAGCTCAAAGAATTGACCCAATTCATTCACTGAGGTACCCGGTGTAATGTACAGAGAGGATTTGCGCTCGTTTGTCGTTGATCATTGTTTCGACGGACCTGATGTCTCCGACTCCGTCGTGTGCGGTTTCGATCCTCTTTATTTTCATGGTCTCCTTATACTTTAACAATTCGTACTCCGTATGGCATCGATATCGGTAGCGGCCATAACTGTTACACGAAACGGTAGCGCGATACTATACCGATACACGTAATGAACCGCGGTCCGAGCACTACTGAATCATCTGCGCTTTGACCGCTGTATTGTTTCGCGTTTCCCCCTCCCCCTTCTGCATTCCGCGTCCACACATCCGTTATCGTAGCGCGTGACGTGTACAAAGCAGCACTGCAGTGACGTCACGATCTCTAGCGAACACGTCGCGTTACGGTGTCACGTGACCACCAGAAAGACACCCAGCTATAAGACATACATGTCAATATTTCCCCAGAGATAACACCAAGAACGTGGAAAGTAAACCAAGTGGATGACAAGGCCGTAGTCAACGAAGTTAATAAAGATATTTCCCCAAGGCAACCCCAAGAACATGTTGAAACTGATGAGTGACCTATTAAAAAGGAATGGCTGTTCAAAGTGTCACTAATTCGATTATTTAATTTCTAGGAACTCTCAGTTGAAGTCACGAAACAAATCCAACCAGGCGATGACGCCAATTTTACGGAGAACTGCTGATACGTCAGAAGGGACTATAACAAGCCTAATGCGAAAAAATGTTTCCCGGAAAGAAAGCCACCTCCTAGAAACAACCGGGAACCGGGCAGAACTGTTGCCGTTGAATCGGCTATTTCAAAAATACAAAATCTATCACAGAACCGGTACCTTGAAGACCAACATGACAGGTTCGAAAAACACGTCGCGGGACAGTTGAGAGAATTACCACTTCGTAGCTTCGTCGTTCTCCAGAAGAAAATACAAAGTTTATTAACAAATGAGAGGTTTCACTGTATGAATATTCCATCGCCTCTGGCTTCTTACGTTTCGTCAGTAATTACATCACCTTCAGAGCCATTCACTCCACATGAAGAAAGTGATGCCTCCTCTGCAGCAAATGTAACTTCTGACGATTTCATTTCCGACGACATTTCCAAGTACATTTAGTTGTAGATATTAAAGTTCTGTTTTCTTATTCCGTACTTTTACCGAAAGTTTCCCTAGTTTTCCTCCTACTTTTCCTATTATGTACTGTGACATTCATTTTTATCAAACTACACCTTGTTACATATTTCGTTAATTAAACTTCCCTTTCTCGCATATACTTTGAATTTCATTTAATTTACCTATACACACTCTCTTTTTAATAAGGCATTAATTAATAATTAATAACAATTTAGCCATACATAACTTCACAAAGCTATCCAGTGCGATGATAATCGGTTGCAGTTTCGGGTAAAAAATCTTGAAATGGTGCATGGTGGAATTCTACATAATAAGGCAAGTGATGAAAAGGAATCCCCACTGGCAGGGAATCGGAGGGTAACCTTAAGCTTGAATCTTGCAGTAACTGCAGCTTTCATGACAGTATTTTAGATAGATAACTTTCCACCAACCGAGGCAACTCATCCAATTTTTCTACTCATCCTCATGTGTTTTCTATATTCTTGCGAATCTTCACTAGATAATTCATAAAACAGTTTGATGCCCCAAGGGATTCCCTACGAGCGATCCAGTTTCTACACTTGCGACCACGTTTCCTCCTCTTTTCCCTCACTATTTCTCTAAGTTCTTCACTTAAAACTAAAACAGCAGCATCAATAACTTCATCAATAGCGTTTTCCCACATTGCCCGAAAGTAACTGACAAACAGATTTCCAACCCTAGTGGCAATATAAACTTACCCGGTAACCTACTTGCCGCCTCGACTTACCAGCTCGTAAAATATCCCTGTGACGAGCCTTCAGATGCTAGGCGAATTAACAAATAGGTAGTTGCAGACCACACGAAAGTAATGCCAATGCGTGAACTTTGGCAAAAATTTTATGGTGCCACATATATTACGAGTCTGGACTTCAGCAATCCTTTTTGACATGTACCTCTTGAGCAATTTTCTAGGCAATGGACATTTCAATTTGAAAGAAATGTGTATCAATTTACAACACTTCCTTGCGGTTTTAAGAATAGCCTAGCAGCATTCATCAGGGCTCTAGGAAAGGTTTTGGGAGTTGGTGGTTTAAACAATTCGGTTATGTACATAGATGACCTACTAATTCATTCATCGACCCTCACAGAACATCTACATCACCCCGGTGAAACTTAAATGGACGCTTGGAAACTAGAAGTGGCGCTACAAGCGGCCACGACGGAGTTGTAGCCAGCTTGGCTCAGTGGGTGCGTTTTGTATGAGATGGCAGGAAGTCTCTTCGTTGTGCAAGGTACATCGGTTACGAGTCACGTGATAATTAGGTGCTGCGCGATGAGTGGGGCTTAAAGAAAGGTGTGGAAGCGTCTGTGTTGGCTATTGTTAGTAGAAAGGAAATTTTTGAAAAGAAGTTTCTGTTACAGTTTTAGTACAAGGTAAAGGAATGTTATCGTTATTGAAAGTGTGCAAAAGCTGTATTGAATAATGTTGCTGTGGTTATTAGTGTGATGTGTATGGCGTAGGATGTGTGAAAATAATTTAGTCATAACTGTTGCAAAATATTTATTATTCCAACGACCAAGTGCATGATTACTATTTTGTTTCATAATATTGCCATTAGAATGCAGTGTGCTATCCCAGAGGGTGCTACAACTGCAACACAAATTGTGACCTGAAATTCTTCAGGTTTCCGAGTAATCCTCAGTATGATGTAATTATTGATATTCATGCTAGAACAGAATTGTATTTCACTGTTCATATACCATTATCTTATGAGCTGAATATATACCACGTATCTTGTACGAACTGTGTATGTTGTGCACATACGTTAATATCCACATTGTGTATTTTTAGGATACATCAACTTGAGGATAAATTTGTTCATATAGTGTTTTAACAAATGTCTAATGTTGGAATCAAAATAAATCAGTATGTGAACAATATTCTGTAACCAACACAGCACACATTGAATAGTTTGCATGATACATGGAGTTCACTTGGCAGTTAAAATGTAACATGAAACACTAATCATGGAATAGTTTCATTTTTATATTTTCTGGTTCCATTTTTTACACAGGGCTCAGGTATGGGCAGAGAGACTTGGCATGCCCTGAAATGCAGAGCATGCCAGAACACTGTCGAGGCAGTAGGTCTGCAGCCTGCATTTTGCAGAGACTGATTTCACAGTAGGTGATAAAACAAGCCTGAAGAGATCGGCAGTTTCAAATCCTTTTACAGTGGCTTCACACTCCAATTCAGCTCAACATCATGGAGGACCCTCCTCAAATTCCTCATCCTCTGAAGAATGCCTTCATGTCCTGGTCCCTTCAAAAACATTCCAAGAAATCCAAAACCACAGTGACCGAAGAACCAATCCAAATCCACTCAGATACCTTCTCATTTTCATTTACATCCCCTGACATGTCTGTACCAGCAGAAACCAGCACTTTTTCAAAAGAAGACACCTCCTTTCCCCTTGTGTCTGCAAATGAAACTGCTTCTGGTGAAGAACTCGGAAGTGTCAACCTTCAAAGTTCTTCCCCAAAGCGTACAGCACGGCATTCATAAAACATCTTGGTTTTGGACAAAGTGGCAAACCTAACTCCACGCAAAAAGTTGCATGACCGAATTCGGACAAGAGTGCGCTTTGCAAACTTAGGAAGAAGTACATGACAAAGAATATGAAGGAGGTTTGTCAGTTGGACAGTAATCCTCTGATACAAGCTCTTTCATCTTCCTCGTCTGTACCAACTTCAATGTTTTTGGCATCTTTTTTAGGAACATTAAGCATAAGCCAAAAGGCAGGTGGAGCTTAAAAGAAAAAGTGTTGGCTCTCTCCCTCCTGAAACATAGCCCTCAATCCTATACATTTCTCTGTTCACTGTTTCCTCTGCCTTCCAGACGATCCTTACAGTCCATTCTAAACACTGTTCACTTTAGAACGGGTATCAATGCCCATGTGTTTAGTACACTCAAACGCACTATACAATGTCTGATGTTTGATGAAATGTCAGACAACTTGCATTTCAATCAGAAGTTTGGCTGTATTGATGGCTTTAAGGACCTTGGAAGCCATGGCAGGACAAGCAATACTGAAAATCATGCCCTGGTCTTCCTGCTCCGTGGTCTACGTAAGAGGTGGAAGCAACCAGTGGCTTACTACTTGATTAGCGGAAGCACAGAGTGAGATGCTTGTTAATTTCTTGATGGAGGTCCTTGATGCCTGCCACAATGCAGGACTGGAAGTTGTTGCCACCATGTGTGACATGGGTGCCAACAATGTCAAGGCCTTGAAACTGTTGGGTGTTTCTGAAAAAACACCTTTCTTCAGGTTTCAGGATCAAGAAATTGCAGCAATATTTGATCCTCCCCATCTCCTTAAATGTACTCAAAACCTTTTCCTCAAACATAATGTAGCAAATGTGGAGTGTGAGATTACTGTCAATGGGGAGTGACTTACTGGTACTGCTAAGTGGGACGACAGTGAAGTTGTATGAAGTTGAGAAACAATGTATCGCCTGCTGCCCAAAGTAACTGAAAGGCATATGAAGCCTAGTGGCCAGGATACAATGAAAGTTTGGCTGCACAAGTTATGAGCAACACTGGCAGGAGCTATCAACACTCTGGTCACAGTAGGTAAGGACAACTGGACTGAGTTTGAATTACACGTAGGCTTATCAGTAATGATGTTATGTGGTGCCACAATTCGTGTACTTATTTTCTTTTATGGAACTCTCTTGATTTACATAATACAACAGTTCCATTGTATTACAGATGACATACACGTGGCCACATACTGCGTAATACGAACTCAACGAACACGAATCAGTGGGAGGAATAGTAACAGCACAAAAAATAGCGGAGGACCCCCTGAAGATGGTCGTGAAAAAAGACCGAAACATGTAGGGGTTTTATACTTACGAACACGTTTTTAACATTTTATTTGTTTTAAATGTTGAAGTGATTGTGTTTTTAAGTGTGAATAGTGCATGAGTTGGATTGTATAACAAGTTGTTCATCATCATTTATTGACTTTATGTACATTTAATTCTTAAACATATAATTTGTATTGCAATCTGTATGCTGAGGAGATCTCTGCACTGGCTAGGCTTGTGAAACCACCAAGTCTGTTTAATGGTCATTTACATTTGGCTGCAACATTCTGCATCAATTGTTATCTTCACAGGCCAATGGAAAATGGAGTCAGTATATTCCTCAACAGTGTCACCCAACAACAATCTATGTACAAAGCCTGTTCAGTAAATAAGGTTCCCACATCTATAATTGTTTTTAACAACCCTTCTATTTTGTGGTGGGAGATACTGACAGTAATAAAGGTAACATGCAGCAGATGGTGCAAAATTCAGTTAATCATGCTGTTTAGGGGATAAGTTTATGTGTGGTGGTAATGATAGTGGAAACACTTATGCAGAAAACTTTTTGGTGTGACAGTTTATATACGTAGAACATTTCCACCCTTGAAATTCACAGCCAGTTGTTGGTGTTTGGTGAGGGTGTACTGAGACCACAGCATTTAGGGAGAGGGTGCAGAGAATTCAAGAGTGAGTTGGCATCCATCATGTAGATTACACCTTTCAGCCTGGCAGATCAAGAACATACGAACACAGCGCAAGTGGTGGAACTGATTTTGGAAAACCATCAAGACAATTCCAGATTTGTCCACTGCACTGGAGTGAGTTGTGAAAAGTGTACCCAACATTGTCGATGTACAACTGGGATACAGCAGTGTGTGTGTGCATGGTGGGTACCAAGATACGTGATGTAAGTTCATGAAAACTGATGTTTGGAGGTAATCTTTCACTTCTTCAGTCATTTAAAGGAGTGAATGGGTTCCCTGAATCCATGGTGACACTGTGAGACAATGTTTCACTATTTTCTTCGAAACAAGCTTTAATGCAGTGGACACATCCATCTTCATTGAGAGCCACAAAATGTAAAGTGTGCCAGGGTGCTTGAAGGCAGTGGCATCTGTATTCTGTGCTGCAGGAGTCATCATATGAACATATGCTGTGACATGCTGTGCTGACTGTATTAGGCTATTAGCAGGGAGAGGCATGAACATCTGTCACAAGGTATGATCCTCGAGCACAGTAATCCCCATGCATTATACAACAAACACAAGAAGGTGCTGCAGTCTGGAAACTAAAGGAAAATCCAACATTTGGTGCTGGCCTTCCCCCATTGGACTGTTATTTTTAGGCCAGTGACAACACTTTTGAGGTCACCAATTCTACAGCAAGAAGAATTCAAGAGCCTAATTTCTGCCATGACAATTGTAAAAAAACTTGACAAGATGAGACAAGCACGTCAGGGTACAGTGGAATTATGTAAAAAAATAATGACACTTCAGTGATATAATGGTGCTTCATTTTATAGTGTTGAGAATGTCATTCAGATTGAGTATGACTAGGGGACCTCACTTCTTGAATAGTCTCCCTTATTTTTCATTGTCATATATGCTCTTTATATTTCATGATCAGAAGTTGTTTCCTTGTGGTATAATTGTAGCATTAGTTTGAAATTCAACATATGTGGTCCTGATCATAAAATGTGTAATTATATTGAAAATATTTTGTAGTTATTCATCCCGATGTGTTGTAATAATTTAGTATAAAATCATTCAGTCAACACACCTTTATTTGTTTGATAATTATATCAGGCCACATGTTTCGGCCACATGGGCCATCCTCAGGCCTTTAACTTTATCGTTACTTTAAAGTTACATTAACATAAATTTGGATCAGTGTCACGATAAAGTTAAAGGCCTGAGGATGGCCCGTGTGGCTGAAACATGTAGCCTGATATAATTATCAAACAAATAAAGGTGTGATGACTGAATGATTTTATACTAAGTTATTGAAAATAGTTTGTTTCCTCAGGGGTTTTTTTTGGACATAATATAATAGCACATTGGACTTGGAATTGAGGAAGAAACTAGTGAAGTGCTACGTTTGGAGCACAGCTTTATATGGTGCTGAAACTTGGACACTTCGGGCAGTAGATCAGAAACACCTGGAAAGTTTTGAAATGTGGTGATGGAGGAGGATGGAATGGATCAGTTGGACTTATCATGTGAGAAATGAAGTACTGCTTAGACTCAAGAAGCAGAGGAATATCCTACATGAAATACGTAAATGGAAGGTGAACTGGATTGGTCACATTCTGCGTAGAAACTGCCTTCTACAACGGATTACTGACGGAAAGATACAAGGGGGGATAGAAGTGACAGGAAGACAAGGAAGAAGATGTAGGAACCTATTGGATGACCTTAAAGAAAGGAGAGGATACTCTCATTTGAAAGAGGAAGCTCCGGATCGCACTACGTGGAGAGCTCGCTTTGGAAGAGGCTTTGGACCTATCGTAAGACAGACTACTAAATGAATGAATATATACAGTGTACACAGTGATGGAAAAAGAATGATATTAAATACTATGTAAAAAATACACTGCTCTTCTACAATTCAATTTTCCCAATATGACATTTCCATCAGCGTTTCAGTTCCTAATAATTTTTGGTATGGGATTTGAAGTGCTCACAGTGGTGAGGATTCATAATGTGGTTTGAGTTATGACTCATACAGTCTGGTACATACAGAGTTATGAATGTTTTGGAGAATTTTGGGTCTGTCTACAAAGACCATCACATGATGGAAGCAGCAGGTCCAGACCACATCGTCTGTGCTGACCATTTAGATTACACAGTCCCATAACTGAGAAGACCACAATTTCAAATCTTAACATTTTACATTTTTATGCATTGTGTCACTTTGTTACAAACAATTACGTACACATGTCAGGCAATACACAACCCTGCTATTTTGTTATACTCTGGTCTGAGCAGAAATGTCACAGAAAATATAATGAAAAATGGTAAGGTATATTGCTGATAAAACATAAAAATATAATTAATCACATTAAAGCTCAAACACTAAGTTGGTTTGGTCACATACAAAGGATGCCAGATACCACAACAATTAAGAAGATATTTAATTGGAAATCTCTAACCAAAAGATCACAAGGAAGACCCAAGTACAGATGAGAGAATAACATCAAACAGGACATCTGCCAAATGAAGATCAAAAACTGGATAGCCTGCGTCCAGGATCGAGGGAAGTGGAAAGAGGTCATTGAGAAGGCCGAAACTTTCAAGTAGGAAGTTCAGTGCCTGGAAGAAGAAGAATTAAGGTATATTGCCTATTAAGTGTATTTGTTTTGTAATAATTTTGAAGATTTGTATTTTTCAGTACAACTTTTGAGTAGGGGGAGGGGTTATGGTATGGCACGAGGCTGCTTTACCGATGTCGTGCTACATTGTTCGTGCTCTGGTTCGCCAACATTTAGAAATAAATGAATAGAAATAATTAAATACGCCGGTCTACACAGCAATTATATATACTACAATTCGAATTCCTGGCTTACACTGATTATAATACTAGAGGTATAAAGTGTAGTTTCAATGCACACAAAATTATTTTTCTAAGTTCAGCCTAAATGGTTTGCAACACAGTTCTTGGGAAAATGGTTTTGATGATTCTCATCATGAGAAGTGTGAGTAATAAACACTTAATTTAGGCATAGCACTGTAAGTTCACCATGTGTGATTACACTATGCGTAGCACCAAATGTCACCTTGTGAGTATTACACTCGTATCGTGCGTCCTCAGTGGTTTGAGCGACGGCTTTCAATTACACTTGTTGTGCAAAACACAGAATTGCATTGTCACTGATGGACCAACGGCTTACAATTACACTTGTTGTGTGAAACAGAATTGCGTTGTCACTGATGGACCAACGGCTTACAATTACACTTGTGTGAAACACAGAATTGCGTTATCACTGGTGGACCAATGGCTTACAATTACACTTGTGTGAAACACAGAATTGCGTTGTCACTGATGGACCAACGGCTTACAAATGTTGCACGGAGCAATGCAACACGTCCTCACGCATGAGCGATGGTTAGTAGTGTGCCAAGGCAAAAGGACGCGATCTAGTCTCACCTCGCGTGGTCACGTGATCAAAATGTTCTAGAGAGATTTCCAGCACAAAGAAAGTAGCTGGATTAAACTGGAATTATAGCGCACGCTGCGTAGCTCGTGACACAGAACAGGGTTGTAATATTTACATATTGCACAATCTGACGCAATGCAAAGGGTTGCCATGTCGTAAGTTGCACAATTTAACGTAACATAGAAAGGTCCCTGCATGTTACGCAAAATGACGCAACCACACATAAGTACAAGAAAATTCAAGAACACAAAATTTGCCCTATACGTGTACAACATAGTTCAAAAAACTACCACCAGGAGCATGCCACAGAGCCATGCCGGCTACCTAAGGACGTCGAGGCCGCTTGGAGTGCTGTAATTTTACGTTTCCATGGAGTTGCCAATCTGTACTGTAGTAATCTGTGATCTACATCACACTGATTTAGTCTCTGACAAACTCAAAAGTGCGGGTTTCACAATTAACACAGCAAAAGTGCCAATTTTGTAAACAGGAAATCAAGTCTCTCATCCACATTATTTCAGACAAAGGAGTAAAGGTGAAGCAATTTTAAGGTATCCTGTACCTAGGAACGACAGTTGTGTAAATTCCTGGGATATGTAACTTCCATCAACAGTTCATCTTAAATTATTCCTCGTATGTAGACCCTTTACTCATCTTACTTCATAAAGGGAACAAGTGGCAATGGACAGGTGCCCTAAGCATTTGAAAGAGGGCTAAATTTGCTCACAATATCCAACTGATAGATCCAGATGAACGAAAGGGTTGGATTATAAATTCAGATGCAAGTGGCCATGCCATCGGTACAGTCTTATTATAGGAAAGGGATGATGGAGGATTTAATATTTATCAACTGCATCAAGGATCTTGAACCAAACTCAGCTGCACTATACAACATGCAAGAAGAACTTACTTGCTATTGTTTATGCACTGCAATGCTTTAGGATTTACATTTACGGAGAAAAAGTAACTTTGCAACGCACAACTTTTCTTAGCGTTCTTTCATTTACTTCTTTGATGACACGAGTAATATTCATCTTCAAAATTCTAAATTTTTCAAAGAAACTTTGTCTACAGTGGGCGTAAGACATCATTTTTAAATAACTTTCCAAAATAAATACACGTTCTTCCACTGTTAAGCGCATTATGAAAGCATAAAAAATGGCGTTCAAACACCAACACTCACTGTCAACTGATTCAACTGATATGGATGGCCAAGACTGGTTCTCCCCTCTCCTGCAACAGTCTTGCCAACTCCTGCACATGTAGTAGTATGTCATACCAGCAGAACCATTACAAATAGCATCTGATGTGAAATATTCACGGCTTAGTTAATGGTCCACTTTTAAGTTGAACACCTGTAAATTCAACGCCATACTACGACTTGAATACTGGCCTAAATCATTAAAGATTGCACAAATAATAATGATACCCAAACTTGGAAAAAAATCCAATGGATGTTTCATCCTACCGACAAATCAGCTTACTAACGACAATTTCAAAAGTACTAAAAAAAATTTTACTAAAAAAATCAATGAAGACTTGAACCCACAAGACTGGATCCCAAACCATCAATTTGGATTCTGACAGGCCCACTCTAGAGTGAAACAATGCCACCGCATAACAGATACCAACAATAAAGCTATGGAAAACCAGCAGTATTGTACAGCTGCATTTTTAGACGTAAGCCAGGCATTTGATAAAGTATGGCACCCAGGGCTACTACTCAAAATCAAAAGAATTCTACCCTCAAGCTATTTCAACCTGTTGAAATCGTACCTAAATGAATGCCAATTCGAAACAAAAATCAATGGAGAAACTTCAAGCTGCTTCCACATCCTTTCCGGTGTATCCCAGGGAGCATTCTTGGTCCTCTTCTCCATGCGCTATACACACATCTGACCAACATCCAGAAAAACGTTAGGCACATTCGCGGACGCAGCAATATTTGCAACTCATGAAGACCCTATGATAGCCTCACTTAATCTTCAAGAGCACTTACACAAAATTAAAAAATGGCTAAAGAAATGGAAAATTAAGGTTAATGAATCCAAGACGTCACAAATAACATTTACCCTCCGGAAAGGTTACTGCCCTGCAGTTAACATCAACCAAACTATCATACGTCAAACAGAAGTAGTAAAATACCTAGGACTACACTTCGATTGCAGGTTCAATTGGAAAGAACACCGCCAAAGAAAGAAAACAAATCGAATTAAAAACAAGAGATCAACTGGCTGATAGGAAAAAAATTCCTTCTATCTATAGAAAATAGATTACTCATCTAGAAAGTGGTAATTAAACCTATATGGAGCTATGGAATAGAACTGTGGGGTTGCGCCAGCAAGTCCAACATAGTTATCATGCAGAGATCCCAACCCAAAATTCGTAGAGCTACAGCAAATGCACCCTAGTATGTAACGAATCACACTCTACAGACCTCAACATCCCTTACGTAAGCGATGTCAACCGTGAAAGAATCACCAAACATCACAGCAAACTGGATGCCCATCCCAATCCACTATTACAACCACTGCTTCTTCTTCTTCTTCCAGGCGCTGAACTTCCTAGTTGAAAGTTTTGGCCTCTCAACGACCTCTTTCCACTTCCCTCAATCCT
>Ga0268261_10002796_pt1 | contig 12600 bp, 11 predicted proteins | sample TergutNc150P1_FD_190353 | JGI IMG/M metagenome (GOLD analysis project Ga0268261, IMG submission 190353) | Nasutitermes corniger P1 segment gut microbial community from laboratory colony in Florida, USA - Nc150 P1 (SPAdes) (version 2) | ecosystem: Host-associated > Arthropoda: Insects >... | reverse complement strand
ATCCCACCGGGGGCATGGATATTTGTCTGTTGTGAGTGTCGTGTGTTGTCAGGTAGAGGTCTCTGCGACGAGCTGATCACTCGTCCAGAGGAGTCCTACCGACTGTGCTGCGTCGTTGTGCGTGATCTAGAAACATCAAGAATGGGTGCTCCATATATTTATGACATTAGTCGCCTAAGGGTTAAACCACTTTCTTGACTGGGACTATTCCTTTCTTCCTTCTACACTTCTTTCTTTTCCGTCTTCTTCATTGGTTTCTGCCTTCCATGTAAGAAAAATGGGAGACTTTGGCTTATGAGTTGTGAAGATTTGCATGATTTTTGTTGCTAAGAGATTTGTGATCCAATCCTTTCCAGAGCCATTTATATGTAGCCCATGTCATGAAAAGTGCTCTCTTTTTGTACTCATATTCACAATCTCAGCATGGTTAAAACTTTTTATTGTCTTTTGCAATTGCCTGTTGAAAGAAACCACCTCCTTGTTCACACATGATGTTGGTACTAGATCAAACCTGTGAGAGGCCTCCATAATTATCACATTTGTGTGACTCTTGTTTCTTATAAATTGTGAGATACAGTGAAGCCCTTTGTGTGTCTCATTTTTCCCATTATTCTTCACACCGCCACATAGTATTATCACATTATTTTTAGTCATATTTTTGCTCTCTGATTTCGCTGTGGTCGGAATGATGTCTAAATCAGTATTTGGTTTAACATAACCTGTAACGTTGAAAGAGTGTCACAAGTCATCACTTAATCTTTCAGCATAACCTCTTACATGACTGTCTCCAATTATTAATATTCTATGTTTGGGTTGTGCTGTCATCAATACTTTTCTTTCTTTCCCTTCCGAAATCTTTGATGTGACCAACCTCAATTTACTAGACCTAGTAACTAAAATTATTGTACACTTTTATATTGTCTTCACTTTTAGATTTAAGCAAATTTGACTATTTCCATATCCATATGGATTTTGTAATCCTGTACGGATTCACGGAATGAAAATAAATATATATGATATGATATGAGTTATTACCATGGTGTCCAATGGCTGATTCTCGCAGGTATCATAGAGAGGCAAAGCGGTTTAAAATTGCAACTTGTGTACTCTTCTGAGGATAATTTTGTCTTCTTGAGGCTTTTTTTTTTTTTAAACCAGATACTACTTGTATCCAACTATTTTTGTCAGTTCTACTTTCTCTTTCATCATAATTTTCACCGCTTATGTTGTTCACATTATTTGTACTTACATGCTTGGCCATGTGCGTTGCATTTAATTATGTTTGTAATAGCTCATTTATTAATTGCACAGATTTCAATTCATCCAAGGTTTCTTGAAGCTCTCTTTTTAGCTTATCACAGTTATTGCATAAATGTTTTATCATGTCCTGGCTATCATCAGTTAAAAATAAAGAGCCAATTCTTGACTGTAGAGATTTTTAAATAATTCAGAACTGAGGATTCCGCCCTTCTGGGGTATAACTCTGTGTTGATGCTCAGTCAGATATCAACGTTTTGAGACAACCAGGTGTACAGAGCTTCAAGGGCCGATGAGTCAGACTGGCCACTGACAGCGTCAAATCCCAAAATGACAGGATCCTCAGCTACACCACTGCGAAAACTGCAGACACACAATTTGAAACTGCCTCTTTATAAAAAAAAGTCTTCCTTGTTAGTCTTGTTCACAAAATTGTGAAGAGCGACCATCAACTATGTCACACCTGAATTATCATCTGTCTGCCTCGGCTCCCACTTGACAGATTTTTCAGCAAATTGGACATTTGACTACTACTCACAAATTTGTCTAGAAAATCCACGTTGGATTAAAATCTGACATGAATAACTGTGGATCATCGAACCTTCAGTTTGTCACTTAACTGCAAAACTGTATTTCAGTACAATGACTGTCTCTGAAATATACTCATAAACCTGTCTCTCAAGACTAAGATGTCTGTCAGAAGAGGGTTGGTAAAAGCAGGGCTGGATGTGATTCAGAATGGATTTAACTGGTTCACTGCGTATATGTAACATTTATTTCAACATTATAAAAAATATGACACAGGAAGACACCCTTTACAATCAGGGTTCCTTCTTTGAAATGAAGCTAAAATACAATGTCTCATAACATATTATCTATAAAATAAACAATTTATATTTATATTCCGTGTAATACAAGAGTACAGCGACTGTACATATATTCTTTCAAAATGAGCATCACTGCAAGTACAGCTGTAGTATTCCTTAAAAGAGGGAAGAAAACAATTACCGCTCCCGTAAATTCTTATCGTGCTTTCCAATGATTATGTACATCATAATTATTTACTATGAGTATCAATCTGAAGACACAATTCACATATTCAGAAGCCTTATCATATCAGCTACTTTCATCATGACAACCATTACCTAACATATATGGCAAGAAAAAGTACCAAAGCTGTGAAAAAGTATTATGGATACAAATTACATGTAGCAGGTGCTTATGCTTTTGACCATCAGAGATTCAGTTGAAAGTTGAACCATGCCCATACCCAAAACCTCTCGTGACAGTGGTTCACTAGTGGAAACTCTCCTGTTTCTTTGACATACTTGCAATGTTTATATATGCCAGTAGATGACAGAATTATAATAAAATGGATCTCAACCACTTAACTGTTTTTGACATAGTATTTTGCAAGACATGGGAAGCGCCAAACTGTTTTCAATATAATACTTTGTCCTGATTTACTGCTTTAGATTCTGTTTTTGCCATACATTTCAGCACAGGAAAAACACTGACAGCTGTTGCACTCTAGGAGAAGAGTAGGAACTACATGGAAAGCATATATCTATGAGCATACATTTGTTAAAATTTTTTTACATCTAGCATGCTCTGAATTCTTCATTACAGGGAATTTAAAAGGGCCAGGGGAATTAAAGCAGTGGGAGTTCTGCTGTGAGAATAGAAACAGTTAAGGGTTTAAAGAAACAGGATGGAATATGGTGGACTGGATTCAACTGGCTGAGTACAAAGACAAGTGATGAACTACATGGTTAAGAACCTATGCATTCCAGAAAATGCAGTGAATTCCTTAACTAGCTTAGAACCTATTAGTTTCACAATAAGGGGTCTTTTCCATTGAGTTATACACGTATTAATATGGTCCAATGCCAAGTTTGTGGAAGTATAAAATTGCAGTATCCAATACTGTGTGGGCTTTTGTGATGACAGAGATTAATGTTTGTGTTTCATAATGACAATTAATTTCTCGGCCAATTGAATGAGCAACTACCACCCACCTAGGAAAGACCATGTACTGTACTATGGAGTTTGTTAATAATGGGAGAACTGAAATTAGTTTATAATGTTCCTACACTAGTCATACACTTCCAATTAGCCATGCACCACAATTCAAATTACACATCCCTGCCACACATGGGGGTTAACATTTTAAAGTAGTGATACACCTGTATCATAGCAATGTGCTGCAAATGTTTGCATCCCTTGTAAACTATAACTTGTTTGCAACCCTTGTAAAACATAACTTAAGTTCTTCTTCAGGTTTCAGAGCTGCAAAATGATAATCTACTATTTCCTGTGTAACATCTTCTAATGTTGGTGGGTTCCATTTAGGTTTAAGATCCTTGTCAATCAACAGAGCTCGGGCACCTGGAAATAAATGACCGATAAACAAGTAGTTTCTTGCAGAACTCTCAGCCCACTTTCCTGTTGCCTGAATTTCCAGTTCCACATATTTGTTAGTATTACAGCAAACCCCTGGCATTTTCAGGGGTTACATTACTGAAAAATTCCACAAACAGTGAAACCATGTGCAATATAAAAACCTTGTGCAAAAAATAAGGTTAGGGAAGACAAAAGCACATATGAAACATGCTAATATGTAAATTAATGATTAATAACTATGAAATTCTGTTAGTATTTACTGGAATGACATTGGTCTTCCTGATCTTGTCATAATTTTTCTTGATGAAATAAATTGTTGACGTTTTTGTGTCATAATGGCACCTGATCATGACAATGCTCATCCCCCTCTCCACCTAACCCATGACCTCCACTTTTTCTAACATATGACAAAGAGTGGAAGTTTTTCCTTCCTCAGAATGTTATCCCACTTACATACAATCCAGGGTGACAGGCAATAGTTTTCCCTGAAAATTTGTAATAACCTTATCCAGGGTAATCTAACAAAACAGTTTCATTATACAACACTCATATTTGTAAAAGGTCTTCTTACCTTCATAGAATTCCAGTCTATCACAAAAGCGTGAACCAAGGCGATATTCCATGATCAGGCATTCTTGTAGAGACTTCGTTGCCCCCTCCTCCAGTGCTTTCTTTATCACTTTACATGATGTTGGTGAAACTTTGCTCAGAATTTCCAAAGTTTTGACAGCCCACTCTGTGCCATCCTTCGTTAATCTCACCAGAATCTCTTCCACTGTTGGAGCTGAGAAGCAATTCTCAATCTGTTCAAGATGTGGTGCAAGGCTGAAAACATGACTTTTAATATTACTCGCTTTTGTGGATCTGTCAAGAATTTCTTTGACATCAGTTTCAGGATTCTTACAGTTAACAAGTTCCTTCTCCAGTTCGGGGAGTTTAGAACTTTCACAGAAATGAGTTGCAATTCCAGCTTTCAGACAGTCAACCCCTTTCAGCCTATGTCCAGTGAGTGCAAGGTACAAACCTAACTTGCCTCCAAGGCGAGGCAGAAAATAACTGCCTCCAACATCTGCAAAGAGACCAATGGCAGTTTCTGGCATGGCAAACAGTGTACGCTCTGTAGCTACTCGAAAAGGTCCATGCACTGACAAGCCAACACCTCCACCCATTGTAATTCCATCTATTAGGGCCACATATGGAATGGTATATGTACCAATCAGTGCATTTAGAGTATATTCTTCTCTGAAAAATATTTTTCCAGTGTGGTCCCCTTTCATCCCTGCTCCAGCTAGGGCTTTGATGTCGCCACCTGCACAGAAAGCTTTCTCTCCGGTACCCTTTATTATCACCATACTCATTTCATGTTCCCATTTCTTCATAGCAGGGTAAATTTTTCGTATCATTGACAAATTGAGGGCATTAAGCACCTTTGGTCTATTTAATGTAATTATTCCTTTATTAGCTACTGTTTGTAGGATAACTTCATTTTCTTCACCTGAAGACATTACATACATATTCATCCCACTGATCCAGTCTCTGCATCAATTGCATCTGAATACAGAACATGTCAATAAACATCAGACAACACAAGACACATAGAAAAATACATTCACAAGATAAGACAGTAAAACAAAACAAAATAAAACAAAACTAACACATTCACAGAAGTAAACCAAAGTATTACTCCAGGTCATCATTTACAATGGAACAATTACATGCATAAGGCTTATTCTAATGACATTTGAAAATTTCAAAGCTCCAATTATAAAATTTACACATAATTGATATAAAAGCATTTACTACTAAGGTGTTAGTCATAAAAGTAGTTTTGTACTTTATATATTATCTTTGTCTATCTTGCATTCTAAAAATTCAGTAATTGAATAAAAAGAATGAATAATAAGGTATCTGTATAACTTGTTTTTAAATCTCTTCCTGTCATTTCTATTAACTCTGAATATTGCTTGAAAGGCTATTAAAGATTTTGACCCCCAAGTATGAAACTCCTTTTTGAACACAAGATAAACTTACAACAGGTAAATATAAATGATTTTTGTTTCTGTTGTCTAGACTGTGTACATATGCAATAGTGAGAAAGTCTTTTTGATTATCAACTATGAACAACATTAACCCTTTAAACGCCAAGTTAAATCCCATTTGCCATCTGCTGGCATTATTAGGAGCTCACCATATTCTCCACATTAGCAGGATAAGGGTTAAAGACAATACGTACTGACATGCAATAGGTAAAATATTAAGCTTTCTAAATAAGTTTCTACATGAGAACCTCGATCCTACACCAGGCATTATCCTAACCACTATTTTTTGTAGTTTAAATGCTTGATGCGCATATGTTGAACTTCCCCAGAAGATTGTTCCATTTTGAAGTACTGAACGAAAGTATGCAAAGTGGACCATACACAAAATATCCAGATTTAAAGTGTGAATTGAGTTCCTTAAGGAGCAGCATGCAACACTCAATTTAGGAAGAATTTGTTCTACATGGTTTTTTCCAATTCATACGATTGTCTACATGCATACCTAAAAATTAGTACTCTTTACTTCATCTATTACTTTATCCTTATAATAAATATCCAAAGGAACATGTGCTGTAGTTTTAGGTGTAAATTTTATTACATTTATTTTGCGATATTTAGTACTAGTTGATTAATATAAAACCACTGATTCAGACTAGTCAAGGCAAGATTTTTCTATTTAAAGCTGTCATGATCCTTGTCAGTGACTATAACACTTGTATCATCAGCAAACAATACAGCTTTAGAAACAAGTTTTACACTCATTGGTAGATCATTAATGTATATAATAAAAAGTAGCAGGCCTAACACAGAGCCTTGTGGTGCTCCTTACTTCACAATTTCCCAAGTAGAGTAATAAATTTGGTCTTTATTAATACTTAATTTTGTTCTTTGTCTCCTATTTGACAGGTAAGATTTAAAACAAGTTAGGGTTGATGCCTGTATCCCATAATGTTTAAGTTTTGCTACTAGAACATCATGACGGACACAAAGGCTTTAGTTAGGTCACAGAAGATTCCACCAACATTAATTTTTTGTTCCAAGCCATTAGTATATTATCTGTAAGTGAGAAAGTAGCTTGTTCAGTTGAGAGACCTTTCCTGAATCCATATTGTTCAGTAGCCAGGAAGTGTTGATTTAATCTACAATACATTGCTCGTTCAGGAACTTTTGAAAACGCTGGTAACAAAGAAATTGGTTTGTTGTTAGCCATATTTGAAACATCACCTATCTTATGCAGGGGGGTTATAACAGCATACTAAATGTGTGTCATTTCCTGATCGCCAGCATACTCATAAGCAAACCAGACGATCCGTGATCAAAACGTGGCTCAACAATCCGGTTTTTCACTTCACGTGCTCTTCCTTGACTGCAAGAACCACAGATATACTAATCTGCGTCCAATAATCTGTGCTACGGAGCCTTCTAAACGATTTATGCGATTTCTCGTAGAGGGGTGTAGGGTGCAGATGATCTGTGGGTGTAGGTAACCGCAAAGAAAAATAATGAAAAAAGAATAATTCAATTTAAGTTGTACAGAATAATTTTGTAAACACTAATGCATCTGTCATTTCGTGCTTTTAGTATTGTACCCACGAAACGTGAGTACTGTAAATTGCAATCGAACGTTTTACAATGTGCGATATGTTGAAAGAATTGAGACAACGCTCACAGAAGAGAAAAAAGCTACTCGCCCAAACTGTAAGTTGTTCCGTAAACAGTACGATTGCAAGTATTTTTTTTTTTTTAAGGGATGTAGTTTGTTGGGCCTGCGTGAAATATACACAACGAGTTTGTGTTCTCAGATGTCTGTACCTCTAGTGCCGATGCTAAGTATGAGTGGAGGTATACCTTTACTCCCCCATATGCCTTTATCGCATACGTGAGCACAATATTTTTTTACCTTTACAGTTGTTAGTTACAGAGAAGATTGGTTAGTTGGTTTTGTGGTTATTTAACGTCATTGTTGTCACTGCAGAGGTTATGTAGCGTCGAATACAACGGAAACTGTGTCGTGAATGAAAATAGGTAAGGATTTGGAAGTAGGTAGTATTGGCCCAGCATTGGCCAGAACTGATCTAGGAAAAGCAGAGGTACCTCAATCAGATCGTTGCTCTCCTAAGTGAGGTTCAAACAGTTTTCCTTGTGAATACAATTTAGCGTTTTTGTTACATCACTGCTTGGTACAGAGAATGCCGATAAACAGGACATTGAATAGACCGTGTACGTTTTAAGTATGTTTGTTGTTAAGTTCCACTTTTCATGAGCAACATGTTTGTTGGAACTTTCTGTTATGTTGTAGTTTGGGGTTTCAAATGTAGATGAACTCAGGCAAGCTCTTGGAACATCAGTAGAGGCTTCATCAAAGAAGGTCTTCCGAGAAAGCACACCGCAAGAGGAGAGGGTTCAAGAAAAAGTTGTTACAGAGGATGGCAGCACAGATGAACTAGTGTATACAGATTCTTCAACTTTCCTAAAAGTAGGTAGATATAATAATGGCAAGTTATAATAGATTGCAAAGTTCACCATTATTTCTACAAGAAAAGCTATGTGATCCTATCTAGAACATTAAAGAGTTTCATATCATTGCAGTCTACTTATATAATGTACGTGGGGGGACCCAAAAAAAACGAGATTTTTTTCATGAGCGATTGATTTATTTAAAGAATTACAAAAAATTCATTAGTCACCTTCAAAGTACTCTCCATTGGATGATATGCACGTATCCAATCTCTGTTTCCACTCTTCGAAACATCTCTGGAACTCCTCAACTTGGATGCTGTTCAGCGTTCTTGTTGAAGCTGCGATAACGTCCTCCAAAGTGTCAAATCGCCGCCCTTTCAAGTCCCTTTTCATTCGGGGAAACAAAAAAAAGTCGGCGGGGACCAGGTCAGGTGAGTAGGGGGGATGGGGCGCAAGTGTCATGCGCTGAGAGGTAAAAAATTGACGAATTTGCAACGCCGTGTGTGCGGGAGCGTTGTAATGGTGAATGAGCCATTCACCCGATCGCCACAATTCCGGCCTTGTCCTCCGCACCCTCTCCCTCATTCGTTTCAAAATCCCCAGGTAAAACTCCTGGTTGACCGTCTGACCCCTGGGAATGAATTCCCTGTGCACAATTCCTTGAATGTTGAAGAAACAGATCAGCATTGTTTTGACATTCGATCTCACCTGTCTGATTTTTTTGGACCGGGGTGAACGAGGAGTCTTCCACTGGCTTGATGCCTGCTTGCTTTCGGGGTCATAACCATAACACCAACTTTCGTCACCTGTTATGACCCTGGACAAGAAGTTTAGGTCATTTTCAAGCTCCTTTTTGAAGTCCTGGCACACAGTGAGTCGGGATTTCTGTTGGTCCTCTGTGAGCAGGCGGGGGACGAATTTTGCTGCAACACATCTCATGCCTAGGTCTTGGGTCAGAATGCGCTGAACTGAGCTCCAACTCACTCCTGTAACTTCTGATAACTCATCAATGGTGTAATGATGGTCTTTGTTGAGTTTTTCGCGGATTTTTGCGATGTTTTCGTCGTTCCGGCTGCTTGAAGGGCGTCCAGAACGGGGTTGATCCTCGATGCTGAAATCCCCCTTTTTAAAGCAAGAAAACCACTCAAACACTCGCGCACGACTCAGAGCTTGTTCCTTGAAAGCCTCCTGAAGCATTTCAGACGATTCTGTGGGTGTTTTCCCAAGGAGGAAGCAAAATTTCAAACAAGTTCTTTGTTCCTTTAAATCACACATCACGATTTCGACAGGGTCACAAAAACTACCTTCACGAAAACTGACCGTACAACCGATTGCTTTGTTACAGGAAGACGTCCGTCTTGCTACTGACAGTTGAGGGTCTAGGGAACAAGCACTGAGTTGTCCTTCTCCCACTCCTCCGCGTTCGGCGGCATTGAGACTAGTCTTGTTTCTTTTGGGTCCCCCCACGTATGTTCTTAATTAGTTCTTCCATGAGTTCTGTAGCCTATTTTGCCTGTATATCATGAATGTCTTAGAATATTAGATGAAGAGTATAAAAACTATAGAGCTAATTGTTTAATTATCTGCCATCACTGATTCATCTGTTAGGTCTATTTATTTTTAGTGTCTGTAATGTGTGCAGTTGAGTGTTGTCTGAATAGGTCAAGTTAAGTTGTTAAGGCTGTTGTAATGATTTGGGGGATTTTTATTCTTTGTTTTATACATGCTTCTATACATACACACATTCGTATGTTGATTATTTCACAGGGTACACAGTCATCAAATCCTCATAATGATTACTGTCAGCACTTTGTGGATACAGGACAGCGTCCACAGAATTTCATTCGTGACGTGGGACTAGCAGATAGATTTGAGGAATATCCGAAGTTACGAGAGCTGATTAAACTTAAGGTAGGTTTTACAAATGTGTTTTTATTTCTTAATGTATTTTTATTTTAATATTACAAGGCAAAATGAACAAAACACATCTGTAATAATTCATGGTGGATTTGCACAACTTCTGTCAGATTGCAGGGTACTTGCAGACATTTTATACGTGCACAGCACACTTGCAGCCTCTTAAATGTCCTTAATGTTTGTAGTTGTTATGATTCTATTGTATGTCTGAAACATATAGTTTAATTAATAAGGCTCTGTATATTATTATTGCTGAATTGTAAAAATATATTCTCTGTAGTGGTTTCCTAGTACCTACTGTTTTTTGGATCTGTGTTGGTGTTATGTGCCTTTGTAATGCCAACTGTGTTGACTGGTATCATGGTGTGTCGTCCCTTGTAGTGCTGCTTGCTGTGTATCATATATTGGTATAACATATCAAATACTGCATTGTAATTGTCTTTGTGGTTTATTTAAATGTAATTAACAATTACAGTGCTATGGTGGTTTTCTGTTGGCATATCTGTACCGAAGTGACAGGTCAGTGGTCATAGCCTTGTAGACAGTGAGCACTAACACTACATGCACAATGAAGTAACAGAGAAGATGGTTGAAACTAAGGGAAGGAACTGATATTTTACACGTCAAGTAAAACTTCGCTTCAGAGTTACTGAAAGAGCCTAGCATATTTTGTGATGGCAAGTACTCCTAAGTGCTTTCATATGCTAGGAATGTTTTGCAGTATTCTAATATTGGTTGACCTAAAGCACTGGAAAAGAATAATGAGTGATTATGCCATGCAGTATGGAGACAATCTGAAGATAATAAATGATTCACCTGAGAGAGAAGTGAAGCTCGTACAAGCCTTTTCTTTTTTAAAGCGAGGTGATACCTGCTTCAAGTTGTCACGGAGCACTGGATCAAATTTCCTTTTGCTAAAATGTCACTTCCAATTGAAGAGAGTTTAAAGAAAACCTTCTACAACTACAATTGTTTGATGGACATGGGCAGTCATATCTGAATAGCTGCTTAGCTGCTGTTTGATGGACATGAGCAGTCATATCTGAATAGCTGCTTAGCTGCTGTTTGATGGACATGAGCAGTCATATCTGAATAGCTGCTTAGCTGCTGTTTGATGGACATGAGCAGTCATATCTGAATAGCTGCTTAGCTGCTGTTTGATGGACATGAGCAGTCACATCTGAATAGCTGCTTAGCTGCTGTTTGATGGACATGAGCAGTCATATCTGAATAGCTGCTTAGCTGCTGTTTGATGGACATGAGCAGTCATATCTGAATAGCTGCTTAGCTACTGCTTGTGTTACTTCTGTTTTTTGTCAGAATAATTTTTTGGCACATTTTAGGATGTTACTCTTCTTTTGTGTGTCATGACTTTATGCTGATGTATGCAGTGATATAAGTGATGGTTGAGCTAACCCCAATATAGACTTTTGGTTATGTAAGAAATGGTTGACATAACTAAGTATTTAAGTGTTCAAATAAAGCGACATGTTTCAACCTTTTAGGTCATCATCAGGTCAACACATGTAATATGAGACATAAAAGGGAAATACAAAAAACTGCCTTGCTTTTTGGGAATTAAGATCTCAATGTTACAGCCCATTATCCATGTTGAAATTATGTATTGTTAAAAATAGTTACAAGTAGTAAGAAAGTTAAAAATGGTAAAAAGGAAGGTTGTTTTAGAGATGGGGTTGATGGGTGACAGTGTAGATGGTGCGAACTGTTATTCCTGCAATGTATGGATATTTGGTATAGGTGATCGAACCTGGTGGTGAAGGTTGTTTCTATATTCGGGCTGGGCTAAGACGTTGTGAAGCGTCCAGTCTTGTTACTTTTCTTATGTTACCTGTGTCAACCTGATGTTGACTTAAAAGGTCAAAACATGTCACTTTATTAGACACTTAAACATTTAATTGTGTCCACTATTTCTTACATGACTATAAGTCTGATAAACACAACAGGGACGGCCAACCTTTCAATTATTTAGGCTTTGTTATGGCTGTGTTATATATAATGTCATAAGATGATATAGTAACATGTCTGTGATTTTAGGATGACCTAATAGCACACACAGCAACACCACCTATGTACCTTAAAACAGAGCTTCAGACTTTTGATATGAAGGAGTTAAACAGCAAGTTTGATGTAATTCTGGTTGAGCCGCCTTTGGAGGAATATCAGCGAACAATGGGTGTAACAAACATGCAGTTCTGGGGCTGGGATCAGGTAAGGTCCATATTGTGATGTGAGGTCATAATATGCCTGCACTGTATAAATACAGGAGTCCTTGACTAAGAAACTTGAATGCACTGCTATCACCTATTAACCCTTAGACGCCGAATTAAATCCCATCTGCTATTTGCTGGCATTATTAGGAGCTCACCATTTTCTCTACGTTAGCAGGATAAGGGTTAAATTATTAACCCTTAGGCGACTAATGTCATATATATATGGAGCACCCATTCTTGATGTTTCTAGATCACACACAACGACGCAGCACAGTCGGTAGGACTCCTCTGGA
>Ga0268261_10002795_pt1 | contig 12601 bp, 12 predicted proteins | sample TergutNc150P1_FD_190353 | JGI IMG/M metagenome (GOLD analysis project Ga0268261, IMG submission 190353) | Nasutitermes corniger P1 segment gut microbial community from laboratory colony in Florida, USA - Nc150 P1 (SPAdes) (version 2) | ecosystem: Host-associated > Arthropoda: Insects >... | reverse complement strand
GGCCTCAAGGCCCAGTTCAGCTGCAGTATGCCTTGCCACAAGAATTATCTAAACTACAGTTGCGCAACACGTAACGCGCATACACTATTCAAATGGCTCAAGCATCGCCTTCAATCACGCGCTTATATTAGCTGTCCACCAGAATTTACACGCCATACAGCCTCTTTTAATTCGGGTCTATAACGTCTGTAATGATGACATCATTTTTTCTCTCTTCTGCAGCTGTATAAAAAGACGCTAACCGCCTACACGTCCATCAGTCAGCGTCACCATGTCACTACGTAAGCAGGAGCAGCAACGTCTACGTAAGGCCCGACAACAGCCCATAATGTATGAGGAAGACAGTGGCAATGCCGATCTGCCAGACCCCGCGAGCGGCCCTGCGCCACCTCCAGAACTCGACACGTGTATAGACATCGTCAGCACTGCGATCACCAATCCCAGCAGAGCCATGCTACGGCGCGTCTTTTTCGTTTTTCGTATCAGTGGGATATTATCCTGCCCGCGGTTATCAGCCGCTAGCAGAATTCGGAGGCGCCAAGAAATTGCCTCCGCTCCTCGACGCTCAACAACTGCAAACATTGGCCGAGAATATCGCCAGCCTGTGCAACGCTCTGTCTGCAAACGAACATTCTAGCAAGAAGGACGGTGACTTGAAAATGTAAACAACCGGCAGTTACAGGATCGCCAGAGTGTATCTCGGCAAACAGTACTTGTCGTTCACTTACGAAGAGTTGCGTAATTTAGCATACATCACGTACATGATTCAGAACCAGTTGACGTTCTACACAACAGCCATGACTGATGTAATAGCCTATATCGATACAGCTCACGACTCCGTCGCTTTTGTAGAGCCGTCCTCCACAGCAAACAAATCTATCAATTATTATCAACAGTTTGAAGAAATCAAATCTGTATTAACCGTTTAGATCATACTCTGTATGTGTGTGTGCACATGATTTGTACTTTTTCTGATGCAATAAATTACGTCTACTTAAAAACTAAACGCGCATGCGCAATCATTTCATTTTCCTACCACTAGATGTCTCTACTATCTAATCCCACTATAAAGAAAGCGGTAAGCGCGTGTATAGACACACTTCTAATGTGTGCACCGACGCCTCCGCCACCACAGCGATGGATGACTACAACGGGCCTCACCCATCATCAGGAGAAGAAGAAGAGTGTGATTGTGATTGTGACAGCTCGCTCCAAACTCGACCTCCTACTCCTCAGGTGCGTGACACCTGCACCGGGAGCGACAGTCAGCCCCCGAGGTCCGCAGACATACCGCCGGATACAGCCTCTCGCCCTTTCCAAAGTAGGGAACCCCCACTACGACGGGCACACGTTGCTGACAGCCAAAGAGCAAGCTATCCAGCGATGGGAATTACCCCGACGTCCCGAATACGGGACGCTAGCTAGACGCGTAGCCACTTTCTATCAAAAAGAAGCACCGTGGGATCCCGAAGGAAAACCTTCAGTGGGGTCTATAGCTGCTGCTGGGTTCTATTACGACGGTGAGTTAACATGTAATATTATTAAAATTTCAAACTTCAAATTTCCGACACTTATTTAACTATGATGGTGGGTCTACGATTATTTTATCTCTCTCATTCCAGGGTGGGCGGATGGCTGTTTGTGTTTTTATTGCTCTGGTGCGTTATTTGAATGGAAAGAATCTGATATACCATTTATAGAACATGCTAAATACTTCCCCACATGTCCATATATCAGATACGTCAAGGGACACGCCTTCATTCGCGAGCAACACAGCGAATATCGCACCGAATTAGACTATCTTTCACTTCTATAACCAAACACCTGCGCACACACAGACATGCACAATTGTAATATCAACTGCTGATCACTCACCGTGAGTTGTTCGATTAACACACGGGCAGCAACAACAACGGCAACAGGCGGGGTGGCAGCAGCACAGGTACCGGACAGCAAGCAGCAGGCACGCAGCAGACACGGGTTTGCTAGACATTAAAGATTGTATGAACTTTCGAAAATTCACACATACACACACGCACAAAATATCACTACCCACAGCAACGGCTGTTGACTTACCGTGTAACTGAGGGAGTCTCGGCAGCAACCAGCGACAGTAGCACTAACAAAGGCGTCAGCCAGGCAGTGTTCTGTTTCAAAATACATACACTCTATTAATTAACTTTTCGACACTCAAAAACAATATACAGTTTCTAACATTTTCAGTTCTGTTTCAAAAACAATATACAGTTTCTAACATTTTCACTCACCGCTTTAAAACTGATAATGGCGTCGGCGTCGGAGTTGGCGTCTTCAGCAGCAACAGCAGCAGTGTACAGGTGCACAATGAAGTGTAAATGCAAAACGTTTTCGAAAACTGCCTTATATATACTGTTAAAAACACTTATTCTGCATTGTGTCACAGGCCACAGCTAGGGGGAAAACACTGCGAGAATGCAGCATCAGCATGACATCACGCCTTCAGCTGCATGTACCGGGGGTGTCCACTTCCTCCCATGCGCCACACCTGACAGCTGTAGCGACTACATATTTTAATATATAAAATACCACACAACCAAATACACACATTCACTTACCACTATTGTTAGCAACACTGTCGTGATGTCTCTGCTGCAAGCTGTCGAAAATTACTTGGGTGATGTTGGTACATGGCCCTCATACATAATAACTTATCTCTTCGCCGAAACGCCGTCTCCCACAGTCGTCGAGGAATTAACAACATTTTTCGCTGGTAATGGTGTGCATAAGACTCTCGCCTACAAATTATATTGTGCATGTAATGATAAAGCAACAGCAGAACTTGTGCGGCAACTATTCTACACGAGGTTTTCCTTCTGGCACTCTTCAGACACCGTCCGACGTCACTCCGTGTATTATGACGTACGTATCAAGAAACATGTACGGCTACATGTACCGTACTTCACTGAGCTCCTCGCCATTAGAGAAAAACCTGTTGAAGTACCTGGCTGGCGAGCCCCGAAATTAGGGGTGCACAACACCGCAACTCCGGCTATTATAAATGCAGCGTTGCGGCTGGTAAGTCAGAAACAATTGTAAAACATTCTGTTAATAAAACCTATCATTTTCTATATTCACTGTATTAATTTGTCTTCATTTCACGTCTTGGTCACCCTGACTACACCTCGCGACTAGAACGTGCTTTCTTACAAGTTAGAACTAGCTAGCGTTCTATCCACATACCTTCCCCAGCCAATGCTAAGTAGCCAATAAGAAACACTTTACCATATTTGGAACACAGTAGTACGTGATTTCTTGCTAATTTTAAGCTGGGCTAACCAACGCCCCGACCTGTACATCACTGTTACTAGGCAGACATTTTGAAAAGTCCCATCTCATACAATCAAACATTCGCCTTTTTTAATATATGCACCCTGTTACACTAGGGTTCTATAAAACACATCCCCAAAACACCGGGGTTAAAGCGGACCGAGCAGCGGTAGCCTTATTAACGTACAAATCAAGCTAATAGGTCTTATTAGGTAGCCAACGCCCATATAGCTGTTGCTCCCCCACCTTACATTAAATTACACACACACATTATTTTTTAAATATATGCACACGTGTTACATCACATCATGGTAATTCATTTTTAATATATGCACACGTGTTACTAGTTTTAACTAACTAACGCTTAACCTATCTGTTGTTGCTCGTCGGCCATGTTGAAAGGCTCCGCCTTGTACAAACAATCAAACATTCACCTTTTTTAATATATGCACCAGGGTTACACTAGGGTTCTATAAAACACATCCCCAAAACACCAAGGTTAAAGCGGACCGTGCCGCGGTAGCTTTTCTAACGTGCAAATCAAACTAGTGGGTCTTATTAGTTAGCCGACGCCCATATCACATTATTTTTTAATATATATGCACACTGTTACACATCCCGGTAATTTATTTTTAATTACACACATTACCTGTCAGAACATCACATCACGGTAATTCGTCTTTAATATATGCACACGTGTTATTAGTTTTAACTAGCTAACGCCTAGGCGGCCATGTTGAAAAGAGCCACGCCTTTTTAATACATGCACCCATGTTACACTTGAATTCTATAAATTGCACACATTACCTGTCAAAACATCACATCACGGTAATTCGTCTTTAATATTTATGCACACGTGTTACTAATTTTAACTAGCTAACGCCTGACCTGTTGAAAAAAACCACGCCTCATACAAACAATCAAATATTCTCCTTTTTTAATATATGCACCAGCGTTACACTTGAGTTCTATAAAACACATCACCATCACATTATTTTTTAAATATATGCACATTTATTAATTCACCTTTTTAATATATACACACGTATTAGCTGGTAAAACACACACATTATTTTAACTGGTGACGAACAAACAAAATCAGCTTTCACAATGATCTCAGAGTCAAATACATCTAGCAAATCACTGTGAAAACCGGTTTCGTAATCTATTACACCGTCCATGTAACATATGCCACTTATTGTCCGCAAGTGCCACGCCCTTCCATGTGCAACAAACAAAATGAGCTTTCACAGTCACCTCAGATTCAAATACATCTGGCAAATCACTGTGAAAACCAGCTTCGTTATCTATTACACATTCCCAATTAGCCACCTTAAAACATTAAATTAAATATATATATGCACACGTATTACAGCATCCCGAAACATGTAACATGCCACTTATTGCCCGCAAGTGCTGCGCCTATCCATGTGCTGTCCTCGGGAAACGCAGGTGTCGACTGGCCTTGAACGACCGACCGAGAAGTGCAATATCGCTGACATTGCAGCCTTCAGCCCAGCTGATAGTTTCTACATCCACTGCAAGCTACAGGGTCATCTTTAAAAAAGAAACCATACCTGTGGCTAACAGGTATATTCCTTTCTAAAGGGATACCATACCTGTGGTTCGCGACCCACCTGTGGCTCGCGACAGGTTTGCCGATCCCCCACCTAGGGGACAATTTCTAAATAAATGGAGCCTTACCTCCAACGTCACCCCTACACCTTTATATACCTCCACCGCCACCCCTACGCCAAACTACCCAAATCAAGCCCGTTACTACTAATCTGCACTGTGTTTTTGAGTATACAATTTCCCCAAATCCCATTGTGGTCTCTTTTGGAACCTTATGATTTTGTACAGAAGATAGGCTGAATAAAATGTCATTCCGAATAAAATAATCTATTCTTGATGATGTGTTGCTTGGATCTTGTAATTTTTAAGGTTTCATAAAACACGGCGGGATGGTGACACCAGTATATACTACGAATGTAAGGTGAACTACAATTTCATAATTGTGATGGCAATTTGCCTACAGATAATGGAATTGCTTTCCTCAACAAATAACAGTGTCATTCCAGATTCCATATCCAACAATATGCCACACAGTAGGATAAAAAGTGCATGAAATAAAAAAACTTTTCATAATGGGCTTTTCAGATTTTTCATTACATGTTGTGTGACTAGATAAATTCAATTCACATGCTTAAACCGTATTTCCTTCTGAACCGTCTTAACATTATACTCCTGTGTGCGTAGGTCCCACAATTTAAATATTCCTTCAAGGTTTCTGAAGAAAATATTTTACTCTTTTATGCACATTACTGGCTGTGCCCATCTTACAAATTATACAGCTCCTCCTTATTCACGTCTCTCTATGAGGACAAAAATGCACAAAGAAGTACATTTCATTTCACAGATCTCTGTGGTTGTCAGTGATATGTGTTGCAAGAAGGACACGAGTTTAGTGAATACATTAAAACTTAACAACTGATCGTTACTGAAAGCCACTATCTATATGTTCTATAATAACAGAGGCAGTGAAATTTAAAGTCTTTTTAAAATGTATATTTAATTTTCCTTCCGTCAAACTTCAACAATTCCCCATGACTGCCGCTCTTCTTTAATGTTAGGAAAGTACAAGTGTTTACATCAGTTAATGCAGTATTCAGTTAGACATTATAGTCAAAGTGCACAACCCTCAGATCTGAGTTTGTGAGCAAACATCAAGCGTAGGCAGTGTGCTACAGCAACAAGATCTTACAACACAACACTGAACAAATTCTTAATAATGGTGAATAATCTGCTGTACGATATTTAAAAAAAAGAAACAAGATGCTTCCTCTGATGAGCATTTAATGCATTTCAGTTTAAAAGTGATTTGTTTTGCTGGCCTCTTTGCTTATGAAAAAATCTGCAACACACCAAGTAATTTAAAGCTATATCGTGTATACCAGATCACTTTATATGTCCTATACTGCCCAATACTTCTTTCACAATTTGTGAAATTATATTTCACATACGGAGAACTGCAGTTGGTTATAGAAAACATTACACATATTTTGATGGGTGTTGCTCCTTACGTAATCGTGCCCTCCATGAACTGGAACGAAATATATAAGATCACATGCAAGGTAGACATGTCCATGACAACCATAAGGATAACAAAAAGTGATAGCAAGACAACAGAAATTCTAAGAGAATCACGGCAAATGTATAAATTTACATCATTATTTGTGATCATTTTAGGAACGTGTTTATTATTGTACGATGTATATGACATTTTCATTTTGCATTTTGTGGAAAACATAGTAGGTGTTGAACATAAATACGAGAAGAACCCAAATAACAGCTAATATATATAAATCATTGTCATTGTAAAAATATCCTTTTAGCTGCTGGACACCATTTGATGAAAAGTCTGTCATGGTACACCTAGCTATATACATATACACAGCAATTCCAGTATTAATGATTGCACTTAAAGGTGGATCTGCTACATCTGTCGTAATTGGCACATTGATATACACATCTCTCCAATTTAAATTTGAGAGCAAGTCACTGCAAAATTTAAGCAATATGGAATATTCTAACAGCAGTCAGATGGAACAGAACACATTCAGTACTCTAGACAGACGAATACGTGTGAAGAATTCAACTACAGAGACTGTTAAGTTTATGCAACAGATAGTGAATCATTTCAGATACCAAGCCAAGCACGGATCCTAGATTGTTGTAACGTACACAAACACAGACACAAGCATCACCACTGCTCACTGTGTGATGGACCAAGAACATAAGAAAGGATCTTGCAGATTGCCTTCCGACAAAAAATCATCTCCAGAAAACTGTATTAAAACCATCATTAAAAACACCGAGAGGCAATTTAGTAAGGATTTTGCATTTTGACTGGGCTTTTTTGTCATCTGACATAAATCCTAACTTATTTGCACGCTCTTTTCCACTACATATATTTTAACTAATTTTAATTTAGGCACACCGTGGTGACATATCTCAGTGAGGACAGTGACTAGACTATAAACTGGGCAATCCAGAGTCTGAGTCCAAGGAATTGCAAGAAATTTATCTGCCCACGAAATATAGATATCAGTTCTAGGGCTGAACTCTTCAGTGGGCATTAGAGATTCTTACCCTGGGAGTAAAGTGGCCGGGACATGATGTTATCCACTCACAGTTAGTTAAGTTTAGGTTAAAAAGAGTGGAGATACATATATATAATTATTTATACATATATTACTAGTATATTACATCAGTGTTACGTGATTCAAAGAAACTGTAGTATGTGAATATAATCAGAGTGCTCTATGCTATTTTCTTAGAGCCGCTTGCAGTGTATATTGAGAAGATCCCATACATTTACACCATAAGAACTCAAGCAAGTTACATTTGACACATGCAAAAATACATGTACGCATGCATTTATATAACGTATCTTATGAGTTTACACAATATTTGAGGTTTCTGTATATGTGTAGATCCATTTTGGAGTCTTGTGGTTATATGCACCATGCAGTATGGCAGCTGCTGCATAGCAGATTATGACAGTGTTATAACATACATGTCCAAAATATGAACTCATTTCCTGTGTGTTCTCTTAATATAAATTGAAATAATGCGATAAAATTGAGCAAATTTTCCTATATGATGCAACACAACAATTTGTTTGGTTGTTTTAAAGTTCTTATGTTTGGACAAATGGAAACACAACCAGAAAGATAAGTACAGAAACAGAGTACAACTAATATGTACTTTACTGCAAATATCCACACAACTGCACACAATTTTAAATTACCTTTACTCAACAAATTTTTAACACTCCTCAGAATCCCACGCATCGGATAAATGTCAAATTCCATTTATATCAGCAAGTAAAATGTAATCCTAATTGCATAAATTTGTTCAGAAAAAAGTCTGTTTTCTTTAAATACAAGCTCAAAACAAACTTGCATCAAATTCCATTAGCTGATAGTAAATCTGATTTGCCCATTGCTCCATGAGGTTTTGAACTTTTATGGGTCACATCTAGTGTGCACACGCCTTTAATGTTGCAGTATAAATATCTGAGTACGATGTAGTAATACAAAACTGGGTTAAGTAATTGGTTACAAAAGACTGTTATATCAATGCTCTACAACCACGACGAATCTGGAAGATTGTGTAGTCGCTCTCCTCGTTCAATATGTGTAACTGTTTGCTCATAAAGAATTCTTCCAGAATTCTACCTCTTCTATTTGTCGGTGTGTCGTGCCACGAGACGCATCTGGAATTGTTATCTGCTGCTATGAGAACACCGGTTCCCTTGTCATTTAATAATATTGCCTTCAATTTTCACCAAGTCCATTTCTATTTCCCGATTGATATCTAAGTACATAGTAGCTAGAATAATTTTGACGTTACCGATTATTACTGCCACAACAAAAATATATTCATCTGAATGTTGCTTAATTAATAAAGCATCTACTTGGTTGTTTGTGACTACAGTAGCTGCACAATTTCTTCCTCCCGATGCCAAAATGTTTGTAGTTTTTTTATAAGCCGGCAATTTTGTTTTGTATTGTGTATTGTTCTTGGATGCAAAGTATGCCCTACTGTCCTCCCCAATTATTCTCCTTAGATTGTTAGTTGCTAGCCTAGAATGCTGCAAATTATTCTGTATACCCTTAATCTGTGTTTGCAATTTGTACGTTCTATTGCAGTGTTTTGTGTAGGGGTTACGCTATCTCTCCCCTTTAATAGTCCGTGTTCTGTTTGTACTTCTCCAATATTGCTTTTAACTGGGGCATCCAATGAAGAGTAGCTGTCACAGATGTTTTATGTTGGTTCTGTTTGTTGTACGTCAGTCAGTTGATGCATTTGCATGCCGTTGGATATGCTGTACATTCCTTCAGATTTTGGCTTCATGCATAGAGGGTAGGTTTCCTCTCCTCTGCACTCGCGAAATCTATGGTTATATCTAGAACATTTGAAACATCTGTTTGCAACCAGGTAGTTTTCGATTTTACAGATTAACCACCCAAGTTTGACCTTCTGCTGTAGCAACAGCTTCCTAGTCTGGGCTTCCACTTCCATTGCTAGCCTCCGAATCTGTTTCCTTGTTACGTTGCTGAATTTGGGCTTGATACCTAATTTTTCCAAATTAAGGTTAGGATTTTGCGCTGTCTAAGTGTACTATAAATTTCCGGTGGAAATATCCTCTGGGATATTAAAAATCACTAGTCTGGGGTTCCTCAGTTTGTGAATATTAGCTTCCAAATATCCCCCACACTTTGTGTTAATATGCTTTTCTAGAACCTCGATTTCTTCTTTAGTATTTGTTTTGATTAAGGCTTTCCCATTTTAAGTGATTTTAAAGTGTTGTTCCCCACTCTAATTTCAGTAGGGATTATCTTAGATTTTCATAATCCTTGATTGTCTCCGGTGATTGATTTCTTCTCGGTTTGACGGTGAGTTTGAAACTTTTCAAAGTGTTCTCACATCCGAGAACTTCCGAGTAGAGTTTTCTGTCCCTGCCACCAGATGGTGCCACGCCCTTCTCGTTCATCCTAGCCGGTTCTTGACGTCTGGTAAGAGATGGTGCTCCGAGTACCTCTGCGTTCCTGCCTCTGCAGTCGTCTAGCTCTGCTTTCAATTTGAAAACTCGGGCTTCTAATTCACTTATTGCAGTAGATTGACTATTTCTGCTATCCGTCGGCTTGACATTTAGATTTCTAAGAGTACTTACGGTTCCAAATAGTTTGCTTCAATTCTTTATTCATGTTCCCACTTCGTTTCGTCGTGCTCACTATTATACTGAGGGCATTCTCGATCCCTTCACACACATCGACGGTCATCTTGACGAATCGATACGTACAAACATACATACATAAATACGTACATACCTACACACAAACATACATACATACATGTCCATGTTTGCAGTTATGTTTACTTTACATTCCTTGCCTACACCAACCTTGCAAGGCAGATGTAGATTGATTTTAACGTAGGATGAATTTTCCATACTGTCAGTGATTGAGTGATAATGAAATTACAGTCAGCAGTTGGAAATTGAAGCTTAATGTGAAATAAGGCCCTAATTGGATCTTGCTAACGTAAGGCTTAATAGGTCTTGGACATTTACAAACTGAAGTATATATGTGCTTTACGTTACTCTACTAGTTTCGTTCGCTTTCTTTTTCAAGGAAAAGCTGTGTTTAATTTTGTAGAAAATTTAAAGTTAAATGATTTATCAGTACATTTTGTGATCGGATGTAGGAACTTCAAATTCGTAAATCCTTTCTATTAACATGAAAAGAACATTATTCCCAACTTGAAAAAAAGGCATACACGAGAAAATTCTTGACACACACGTCAAAATTATCATTATATTTATGATAATTATCATTCCTTGCCCTTTCTTTTTATGTATTTCAGGTGCACACAGTGATTCAACCAAGTATGGCACATCAGATTTTTCTTTTTAGAGTTTATGTTGGCTTGGTTGTTCACTGCAGGATTATTTCAGACAAACATGCTAATTATGACGCATGTTAACTGATAAACCCACTATAAGTGTGCCCCAGTTACAGCGGCTTAGTTCTTTATCAGGTTGCGGATAGAGGAAAGCCTCCGATGTGGATGGTAACTAAGAATACATTGAATAAGCAGTTGCGGACTGCCGACAGGTGGTTGTCCTCCGAATTGTGGTTGGGCGAAATCCTCACAGTAAAATTGGCATTGTTACAAAACATGAACTTTGGCCTTGCATTTGGATTTATACTTTGTTACGAAATAAGCCACGAAAAATGGGACATTAAATTTGGTACGTGGAATATTATGAGCCTGTATACAGCAGGTTCACTTACAGCAGCAGACATGAAAATAGTAAGATGTAACTTAAATTTAGCATGTACGCAGGAGGTTTCGTGGGACAAAGGGAGCACGGTAAGAGCACGGTATAATTTTTTTCTATAAAAAAGGAAACGAAAATTATCATTTGTGAACAGGATATTTTTGTACCACAGAATAGTATCATCAGTTAAAAGAGCAGAGATTGTATGCGATAGTATAATTATAGTTCTTAGATGTCGCTGGTGTAATAGCATTGTTCTGAATGTGAATGCACGAAATGAAGACAAAGTGACGATTCAAAAGACAGTTTTTATGGGGAAATATAGCAGGTTTTCTATCATTTGCCTAAATACCGTATGAAAATAGTATTAAAACATTTTTATGCAAAAGTGGGGATAGAGAACATTTTCAAACCGACAATTGGGAATTAGAATCTACATCAGGATACTAATGATAACGGTGTTCGAATAAAAAACTTTTCCACATAAAATTAGGGTTGTTCAGAGCACGATTTTCCGGTACCAAAACGTTCATAATTACACCTGGACCTCTCCTGTTGGGAAGATTCACAAACAATTTGATCACATATTGATAGATAGGAGGTGACATTGTGAGTATACTCGATGTAAAAAGTTGCTTAGGGATTACTATTGTGATGCCCTAAATTGGAGGGGAATAGGTTTTACTAGAGACACCCTGTGGGACATAAATACACAAGTAGCGTGAGGGGTTCGTAACGTGATACACTGATAAAGGGTAGAAACTGCCACCAGTCAGTAAATACTGACAGTGCGCTGTAAGGGAGTAGTACTGACAAATAACTGATCAAACACACACTTGACTGTAGACAGTCTATATATTGTAAAACAGTGATGAAGATGCTATAGTACAGATATGAAGGGGATGGCAATTAATAAAAAAGAAAGATAAAATGATTATCTTGCTCTCGTATAAACCCGAATAATTACGAATTTAGAATTCAGTTCAAATCGTCCAAATTATATTACGAAAGTGTTCCACTCGAATTAATTTGGAATATAGAAAGTTAATTCAGTCAATTCGGCTTACCTTGTAGTATGATAAAACGATTCCACATCGTGATCGATATTACACTTTGTATAACAAATATTATTCTCAGAGTCTTGTAGATATGTAGTGACCGTCCAACAGCGATTCCTTCGAGTGAATCTCGTGTCAGCAAAAAGTGGAGGTTTATATTAGAGCAAAATGAGGCCTAAATAGAATTTCCAGTTGAGATAAACTGATCGCGTCAGAGTCGGTGGTTAAGCTCTCCAAAGGAATGGGGAACTGACAATTTAGTGCTTAGTTGCAACTGTGAGCGATCGTTTGTTTCGCAATGAGGAAGTGTATGAAACCTAACTGTAACTGTTTCAACATACAATTCCAGAAAGTACCAAAATTAATATGAGAAATATAACATACA
>Ga0268261_10002794_pt1 | contig 12601 bp, 10 predicted proteins | sample TergutNc150P1_FD_190353 | JGI IMG/M metagenome (GOLD analysis project Ga0268261, IMG submission 190353) | Nasutitermes corniger P1 segment gut microbial community from laboratory colony in Florida, USA - Nc150 P1 (SPAdes) (version 2) | ecosystem: Host-associated > Arthropoda: Insects >... | reverse complement strand
TGGGGGGGGGGTGTTCACGAATTTCCTGTCTGTCCACGTAACTGGCGGAAGAATACTTCGGTCAGGTCACGAGTACTTCCTTCCAGCCGTCTGTCACCATTTATCCTACCCTTCGATGGCAAAGAGTCTGGGACACTGTGGGCGTCGTAAAACAAACAATTTGAAACTATGTCGTTGGCCACATAATGAAATCGAACAACTGTTCTCGTTATTCGGAAAAAGAGCGTATAATATTTCGCATATTTCATCTGTCGCTCGGTCACGGATTGTAATTTGATAGGAAATCGTAAACAGATCGATCGGTTTTATATGCACACAAAGGAACCGTTAGAAAAGTTAGGCTCCATACCTATCTAGCTAGCTCCTTGACGCAGAGACCTACTCAGCAGTTAATACGTGCTGCCCTCGTTAAGAAATACCACGCATCATGAAACTGTAAGGTTCATTTGTTTATATTTATATTACATTTACAGGACATAGGTGAAACGTAAGCCCATAAATGACAAATGGGCAGCTGGCGCCAAAGAAGTGTTTGATGTCACATTTCAGAACGAATAATCTAGTCTATAGCGCTTGTCTAATAATCTCCACCTTCACTTGCGTATTCCATACACATACTGAGTAGTTAGCCCGTCTCTTGCAAGCACACAACGCAATATATTTCAGGTGCTATCGTTATTGGAAGTACCAAAGTCTGTGTAACATAATAATTATTAGTGCACATAAGGTTTCATTGAGATGTATTTTCATGCACTTGATTTCTTATATCCCTCAGTCGTTTTTTGTAAATATTACACAACTCCCAGCAGTTATGTTCGAATGGAGTCAACAGTCTCTTCCTTCCAAGAAGAGACGAGGCATTTGTATTGCTAGATCCATATATTATCCGCTAATACTCTAAGTAATGTCAGTACACTCACACGCTCTATAGTACGTATGTATAAGAATCTAAAAAATTACATACCACTATCATAACCTTAGAGATCGTTAACAGAAGCTGGACGTGCTGACAAAGTAAGTCCTTAAAACTGTTCAACTTTTAGCAGGACAGAATAAAAAATGGCATGAATTTTAACAACAATTTTAAAAATTAATGAGCACAAGCCTCAGAAGTCTTTATAGCTGACAATATACACATGAGAACAGTCAACTACAACTTAAACCGACACGTACAATACAATAAAATATAATACAGTAAAATTAAAGGTAAACTTGTCCGTGTCAATCCCTGTAGAAATACAGGAGAATCAGTGGTACAGCTCCACTCATTCTTAACTTCGGCACTATATGGACTGGTTAACGTCACGTCACTACGCATTTATGCCTGGGGAAAAAGCTGCCGGTACCCATTGAATGAGAGGTTGGAAGGGCTCTAAAGGCGGTCTGGATGTTTAGGAGAACACAGAATTCTCTTGCCCTGCCCGGAAGTGCATCTAGTTTCGCCCAGGCACAATACTGACTACACTATCCCGGCTCACGTAATATAACATAGTACAACAAATATTATACTATTATAACTACTCTGAGGACAATATGTTTATGAAACACGATTATAAGATCTGAGGGTTCAGCACCTTCTTATAAAAAAAGAAAAAAATTTTTTTAAATATTTTTCTCTAACATACCTTTTTACAAGCGTACCCTCATGACGGCTTTATCATAAACCGAAATTTGTAGCTCTGTTGTAAAATCAATAAATTTGTTTTATCAGTAAGGAGTTAGACGGTCTTTGTTTTTGAAATATGAAAGTTTCCGTTCATACAGACCCCTTAACTCTATGAGATCTCAGCACGAACAAGCAAGCAGATGCTTCCCACGAAATGTATTGCGCCTGTTACCAAACCACGTGGCGGCATAGCATATATCTTCTCTGCACTGAGTCCTACATTAGGCCATCTGTATCCTGCACTCACACTTACACTCTGTTTCTTTAATAGTTTAAGGACAGTGGTAACTATACGAACCACCTGCCGTATTTAGCTTCGCATTTTGCCCCACAGTGTGTGTCTTTCAAGAGTCTCATATACAGAGCCGACTACGTTCTTAACAGTGCTGACTGACTGGTATTTGTAAAAGACATGGGCTTTGCACTTTGTGACGCAGGATTTGAGTGCTTATCAATAATTTAGATGAAATTAGGACAAATAAAAATGCCTCGAGCACTGATGTAAAAGTGACCTTGCAAAGCAAAGCGCTCTAACACAGAGCAAATAACATACACAACAATCATAACGCACAATGCCCGACAAGATCACTTAAAGACCACTTTCAATTTCAGGAGGAAAATCATCAGAGGCCATTCTGGAGAACCCACTCCAGAGGCAACACCAAGCTAATCCTTATGCTGTACAAAATCGGGAGCTCATGGAGCGTCGACGATTGCCAAGGCAACGGACCAAGGCAGAGGTACAACGAAAACAAATGTAAATAAAAGAACTGCTGTTGTGCCATGCAATTTAAATTATAAAAAAAACATTAGGGAAAGGTCAGGGGATTCCCATCGTTTGTATGCCGGACTGCTGTCTGTATGTCAGTATGCATCCGTCGATCGTGAAACGGGTCATCTCGAAATTGGGCTTCTCGGTTTTCTCTGTCTACCAGCTATTGCTGAGCTAATTCCTAAGTTCGAAGAAGATACTTCATGTTTCTAATGCAGCCTTCCCTCTTTAAACTGACAAATAATTAATCCTCCTGTTTTAAAGACCACCAAATCACACATCAAAATTATTCATTTTGACACTAACCAGTCACGTCATGTGAAACAAGCCTAAATAAACATCTTCCACAACTCTGTGCTCTCAGACACCCTAAATCCAATCTCTTTCATTCAGACGCGGTGACTAACATCATATGTAACTAATCAACCATGGGGGAAAGCTGACAATAGATTAGCCGCTCATGAAATTACTTCATTACCTTCGAATTTTCAGTAAGAAGATCATAACAGCCCCCAGTTTAATTCAACGTCCTATTTTGTCTAAAATAATTTCAAACTTATCCTCTCTTGTGTGTCAGGTCACCTATAATTTTAAGGTTTTCTTAGTAACAATTTATCGTTTTTCTCGCATTCTGTGAATTCCGCCTATATCTAACGTACTAACTTCACAGTGAATAGTCCCTTTTGAAAAGCCAATAGGTCTTCAGCTAGTCAAGAAATTCTCAGTATTTTATAGAACAAAGAGGTTCATTATCGCACCCACAAAAACCCGCCATCTATCCCTACCGTGCCATATCAATCCAGTCCATGGACCCCAATCCCAATTCCTGAAGTTCGATTTTAATATTATCCACACAAATAAACCACCTGAACGTCCTATGCAATATCAGAAAAGGAGTATAAATCATGAAGTTGCCCACACTCCTGGAACTTCTTATTTGTTACGTTGACACATTTTCCACATTATTTTGCGTCTTTCAATATGTCTCTTTCCGTTACACAGAGATGCCAACATTTACACCCACGTGAAACAGAGTGTATTCATATTTAAGGTTCTTGCATAGAAAATTTAAAAGTCCGGATACTGTTAATAAGATGGCACAATGTATTGATATCACCATTACTGAATGAGGGTTTTATTTGGCCTTATACATGCATACAGAGCTCGCTAATATAGTCATCCATTTGAAAACTGATCTAATCTATAAATCATATGATTTCCAGAATGAAATATTTATTTTCCTCATATAATCTTAGAAATGCATCACAACAATTATTATACACCATTTGCCATTAATTCAATATTATGATTTTTCTGTGGCAACAATGTAACCTATTTAACAATTTAACAATTCAGATAGTCAGGAGAATCACGTGAGGCATATCCTTTACTGTATCACTAAATAAATTATAGAGAAATAAATACTGGGTCGTTCCAGAAAGACGTTTTGGTTCTTTCACCAACATACATGAAAATCACAACTGCTGGCTTCTCAGGAAGTATAGTGCTCCATAGAGTTGGCTGGTAGTAGTGTTTAAAATAGAATCAATATCTGAAGCTCATTCGTGTGCACTGTCTTATTTCTGTCCAGTGTTACTGATATCAAACACAACAGCCAAGTAAAAACATCATTTAAGAAGTAACTCCCCAAGGAAGGGATTTAGTCATTACACGATTACACGTACTTTTACAACAATACACGGACTTTATTCAAGTAGCATAGTTACGACCTGCAAAGGTTACACAATCGTAATATCTTATCTTCAATTGTAGATTTGGAAACTGATAATTCTTACTTGTTTGTTCAATAAACTGATCATAAGGACCAATATAACCATACATTTCATAATTCCTTGCATCCATTCCTTCTATCATAATTTTCCAATCTGCCTCTTTTGCATCACTACTAAGATAACGTTTGGCTTTAAGTTACCATACAAACTTATGAACTCTTTTACTACAAATTCTATGAACCCTAACATCTAATATTTGTTAACACTTGTACAGTACCAGCTTCACAAACATGCATAGCAGAATGCTTAAACATTCTACAAACAGCATATATAACATCACCTTTATTATCACTACGAACTTTTTATGGATTTACACCATATACATTTTCTTCTAAACCTGACAATACACACAGGCTCTACATAAGCAACAGCCTCCCTCATTCACTGCCCCTTCCTGATACAATTATTTATTTATATGCTTTCATCATATCATTATTTACATCCCACACTCTACCAGCAACAATCTGTTCCATCTTCACATTTTGCGAGTTTTTCCCTGCATACACTTGCACCCAAAATACCTCTTGTTCCTTTTGACAGTACTTCGTAATACCACCCCATGCTCGAGCTCAAGGAACAAACTTAAGTTTTCTATAGTTAGCAAAGTATGCCCTACCCAATGTTTGGCGTTTCATTTTCTTTATTGCCATTTTCCTCCTCATTGTCGCTGCCCTCTTCCTCTACCAAATCGACAACATTCTCCTCCTCTGCAACCCCGTTAACCTCCTCCTTCGGCTTGCATACCCATACCTCCTCCACATCGTCTGCCCAAGCTCTATCAGCACAAACAACATGAACCCTTCCCAAAAAAGATTCATCACCATATGGATTTTCATTACTTACAAATATAATCGGGCTGTCAAACTTAACCATCACTGGATCCTCACATTTTACATCGACACTAGGTCACTTTTCTGCCATTAATCGCTGAAGAGTGCCAAAGTTTGATGTGAAGTTGTAAAAATAAAATTCTTTGAGTAACACGACAACACGGTTATATTTTCCCTAATTCTAACCAAAAACTGACCTGGCACGGGCAATAAAATCTTAATTAACATCAATTCCTCGTATATGACCTCAACACATTTGCATTTCCCATAATCGGTTTTACCATACAAATAAAGATATTTGTCTTTCCTGCAATCCTATTGCTCCACTACACAGCACATTCAAACCACCATCCTCTGTCTGTCCTACCAATTGGTCGCAAAATTTCTTTTTCTCAATATTTTGAGGCCACCACTTCAGAATGGAGCTTCTGTAAGAAGCGCCATTTGTTGTTATGCTGCATGACAAATGGGTCGCTAAATCTGAATCGTGCACTACTTTTAACCCAATGCATACTCCTGCAGCAGAACGACAACTTTTCAATTGGATAAATGAAATATGGTTGGTCATCTTGTTTGTAATATACTTCAACTAGTTACGTTCACTACGACACGGCTTAATATTAATTCCACCTTCAAACCAACTCACACACTCCATCACTTTTGCACAATTAGTATTATTTCTAAATTTCAAATACAAATGCTAATGTACACTATTACTTACTTTATGACCCTCAACAGGCACATAAGTTTCAATATCTGACCAATATAGTAACACGTCTTCTCAAATGCTGTCATATAATTCAATATTTGTTAAAGTAACACAAAGCTCAGTGTTCTAATATAAAATCAAGTTCAATCCTGTACGCGCGCTAATAACACAGTTCCCCTCCTCACCACAGTCCTCCCTCACGCAAGAGCCCATTGACTTCTGCAACACACGTCATTCAACCATTCGAAAAGCTGATCTCTCCTGTTGGGTAGTCCTGTTGGCTGTGTGTGTGTGTGTATTATTGATACCTCGATAATAAAAACTCTTAGTCCCAAATCAAGTTTTTGCGCCAAAAGAAGCCTCTATTTTTATTCTGTTGTGAAGGTTTACCTTGACATACCTCCAATTACGGGCGTGTTTAGCAAGCGGTTTTGAAAGTAATACAAAGCTCGCATTTTCAAGTGGCGTTACATCAAACTTAAAAACGGTGGAGAGGAATCTACTACTGACTATGTGGAGATAATAAAGATATATATTTTAATTTTATTTTTTCATATATTCAGCTAACGTTTCCATATCTCTATTCTCTGTTTTCGGATATTCGCTTTGTTACAGATGGATCTTACAAGAAACTTTGAAGAGGTTGCCTCTAACCGCGCCATACGTATTAGCGCATCGGGAATCAATAGAAAATATCCCATAGATGAAGCTCAATATGTTGTTACAAAATATAGACCTACCGTTTTGCTAAGTCTTATAATACCATAAAAGTCTTCATACCTAAACGACATAGTACAGTCTTTTTCTGAAGAAGTTTTGTTACATCTAGTGTACAAAGGAATGTGTGATAAATCAAAATCATATACTTTGGGTATTGAAGAGTAATATGCATTCTTATGTTCATGTGATAGTATATACATTTATTTAACCTCTGTGTATGTATGCTTAGACCTGTTTTGCTCTAGAGAATCACAATAAAACATAGCAATATCGATCACTGATATCATTTACGCAATTTGTTTATTAGGGATCATATTCTTTCTTATACGATTTCTGTATGTATACTCAGACTTGTTTTGCTCCAGAAAATTACAATAAAACGTAGTTTTTCGGTCGCTAACAGGCATGTTACCTTGTTGTTAATGGATTGTACGTGTTCTACTCTAGCTTAACGTGTTACTAGGATATGTGACACATTCGTGGTTATTATAAAACATTCCTTATAACGACACCAGTCATTCACATCAAGGATGTCCATAGTAATGTCTATGAAAAGTCACTCATTACTCCTACAAGGAAGCGACAAAGATTTGTGTATGGTAATAACAGCGGTATCCTAATTTTCTGTTTGCATGCATTTAACGTGTTCCATCGTTATCGGATTACAAAACATTCCTGATGACACTAACATCCATGAAGAGTCACTCATTACTCCTACAAGGAAGTGGTGGAGTTTGGGTGTAGGGTGACAATGATGGTAACCTAATAAATATTAAAAGGAACCCTAAAAACCAATCCTACACTGTTATGAAACTAAAAATAATTCCTTATGACTACATCTGTCATACCAATCAGCTCCTAGAGTTTGGTTGTACGGTTGAAAATGGTGGTGCCCTAAAATATTATTAAGATGAATCCTAAAACCCTATACCAATCCCAACGATGGCACCGTATTCGAAGAATTGGATTGCATTAGTTAACAGCTTAAAACATTAAAATGTACTCTAAAATCCATTATGGGGGTGAAGAGGTGGAGCTTTTTCATATAGGGTAGGCTGAAGCTGTAGAGTTCAGGTGTAGGTCAGAATGAGCGTAGGAGCGGCAATTGAGGTGAAGTGGTGGAGTTTGGGCGTAGGGGGCACGGACGTACCCTGAAGAAGGTAGCACAACATGTGATCCATAGCCGGGAAGGGGGCCTCCTCCTTAGGGGGACCCCTACTTTAGGTTTATTTCTTTGTGACGTCTTCATTGCGGCTGGCGGCCACCAAAAAACTTAGGTTAATACCCTCTACGCAACGGAGGGGGGAAAGGGCCTTCACCTTACGAGGACCTCTACTTTAGGTTTATTTCTTTGTGACATCATCGTTGGGGCTGGCGGCGACGTCGGACCCTCGGCAATGGGGACCCCTACTTTAGGTTTACTTCTTTATGACGTTATTGTTGCGGCTGGCGGCCGCCAAAAAAACTTAGGTTAAGACCCCTACTTTATTTCTTTGTGACGTCATCCTTGCGACTGGCGGTCGCCCACCCCCCAAAAATTAGGTTAAGATCCCTTGAACAAGGGGGCCTCCGCCTTAGGGGGACCCCTACTTTAGGTAACCGTCCCCTCTTCCTCCACACACCTCGGCCCGGGGCCGAACCCGGGACCTAGGCCAACACCAAAACTTAGGTTACGACCCCTGGGCAAGGAGGACCCCTACTTTAGGTTTATCCTTTTGTTTACGACTGGCGGTCGCCCAAAGACGTAGGTTAATACCCTCTACGCAACGAGGGGGGGGGGGGGACCTCCGCCTTAGGGGACCCATACTTTAGGTTTATTTCTTTGTGCGTAATCGTTGCGGCTGGCGGCCATCTTGGGCCCAAGTCGTGCCATCCTACTGTTCAATGAACGTATTGGAGAAATAAAAAATCTCAGACGTTTTACAAGAAGACGCAACACCCACACGCACTCATGCCAACAAAGTAATAATATTATGCGTTCGTGAAGAGTAGTTTTAAGAAAACTGTGATGAGGATATTAGCTTTAATAGCTTCCTAGCGAAGGCTTTAATTTACAAGTATTCCATCCACATAAAGAGAAAACCTTTAAACACGTTACAGAACAGGGCATTTGTAAACCCTAGGACGTTAACCGACAGCTTAAAAAAGAAATTCTGCTGCTAAGATTTCCATTTCTTTGGACCTAGAGGCACAGATGTTTTCTATGTCGCTTTTTGTATTCTCATGCCTTTTACATCGAGCAAAGAAAAAGCGAACATAGGAAGATGACCAACAGATCTCGAAAGGAAACGCAAGTAGCGACGGGAGAAGTAAAAGAATGAGATGAACATGAGATATTCCGAGGAGCGCCATTATAGGCAAGTCGTATATAGAGATAAGACGTCTGGAGCAATATAAAAGGAATGTAGACATAAAATGTTATAGGGGCGTATCACGCAGGAGCTAGGCTACGAATTGGATAAGACGGTTTTATCAAACAGCCAGATCAGAAACTGAGAGCAGTAATCAACAATGGCTTTCACCGTTAGACTGAAGCTTTTAGGGGACATGAAAAGAAAGAGGAGTAAAGAAGTGGTTTCATCGCATGAAGCTAAGCAAGCTAGAGGCAACCGGTAGAGTTCAAACAGCAAAGTTAGTCGGTTATGCGAAGGACGACTGACGAATCGGTGTGCGTTTCCAGACAGTGACAAGGGATCTTCTCTTATCCACCCGCCTCATATTCAAAAGGAACCGGCCTTCTTTCTCCAGAGACAAAACAGCCGGAGAGTACAACTATTTACTTTCATATAGTATCAAGTAAATGTGCGTAACTATACCCCTCCATTCTCCCAGACGCTTTCATGGCGATGTGCCTTAGCACAGGGACATTACTTTACCCGTTACCAACTAAGCAAGGTTAGTTAGAGTCACTTGTCATTTTACGGGTGACGCTACAGGGGAAATCCTTCCGCAAGTCTTGTACTGCTACTTTAATGAGTGCAAGAATTTGTATACGAATGTCGATATGAGATTAAATCTCCACGTTAATTCACACGGCGTGAGAGAAATGGAGAAACATGATGAAAGAAAAATACATCATTAAAAGCTTCATAGGCTGTTCCCCACCCACCGTTTTTAGAGAGATAAAATAATATAGGAGACACGCAAAACTGTAGGATTAACGAGGAAACTAGAAACGTGTATTAAAATTAGGTTAGAATGCCTTAGAGGAAGGTACCACTTTCGGGGCCTAGTAACAGCCATCTAGAAAAGAGTACTTTGACCTACTACATGCACCACCTGCCTTAACATGAAGAGAACTCTGCATTTGTCACAGAGTCTATTGGCGTGTTTCGCATGAGTCATAATAAAAAGCGATTATATTTTAACCAAACGACTATGCAGAGTGAGGCAACAGCAGGTTCTTCTGAAACGCTGGTGCCCGTGTACCAAACTACATGACGTCACATCCAAGAACGATCGTTATCTTCACTTAGCAAATGGTACTGTATATAGCACAGTCGAAATCGGTTGTATTCAAATGAGATTCCGCGACGCCAAACCTGTTCTTGTATGACAGGCTATGAAGTGTTTTTGAGTGTCATCTGTGTGGATGGGGCGGAGAAAAGCAATGATCCAATTCACGCAGAAGAAATCCGACAAGTGTGCGGAAGTGATCCTTAGTCATGAGGTTCAGACCTCTCTCACATGCAGAACAAAGTGGACGTATCACCCTCAGGGGCAGATACTTAACAGAAAGAATGATTATATGGTCCCAATATATTTTTATGGCGGCGTAAAAGAACTGGCTGTACGTTCAATTTGTGCAGGGGTGTACCGAGATCCAACAGCTTGTCATCTGAGACAAATGAGAAGGGCAATACTTATTTGGCTATAATGAAGAGCCGCGCTGGTTTAATATTAAGCAGTGCCTGATATTGAAAAGAAAAACAGAAAGACACCAAGTCGTCTATGTATTATTTTGACGCGGATATATTAGTTTAACACGTATAGAGACAAGACAGAAAATGAGATAAAGAAAAGCGAATGAATTCTCAGAAAATTGCCTCCAGAGGGAAAGGTGACCAAATCGAATTTCAGACGAAACATTGCATTTGTATCATACGTGGTTACAGTAGCTTCTGAAGGCTTGGTGATCTCTAATGACTGAAAACATCGAACATTCAAATTTTAATGAAAAGATGGTAATTATTATAAAGGGGACACGGAGTCATATATGTTAATTCAAGCGAAAACCTCTGTAATGAAACCAGACGAAACAGTTAATAATAATGCGACAGAGGAGACGGTCAGTCAAATTTTCCTTTGTAGTCCAGTTTCGAAGATTCTGGTTGTGTACGCATTGTTTTTCACACGCGTCCAATAAAATAATTTTACCCTGTTTCTTCTCGTTTCCCGCGAACCACTTAGTTCTATGCAATGCAATAACAGTCAAAGTCCTCTGCTCCCTTATAAATGTCTCAGTATTCACAGCATTCCTTTTACACATCTAAAAATTTGTAATGCTCGCTTCGTGTATGGCAAATGCATTGGAATTTACTTTACATACTCCTCAAACATATATATATATATATATATATATATATATATATATATATATATATATATATATATACACACACACACACACACACACACACACACACACACTTTATGCCAAATCGCTTGCTCATTTCCTTCTACATTTCTCCTGGTGTTTCAAAAAAATGAACATACTGACACATTATGATTTCTCGAAATAACTGTAGAGGCATCACACGTCTTCTATACGTGCAAATAAAATACTAAGCTTCCTACATCCAATTTCTATTCTTTTTCTGACCACTAAAATTAAAGCGAAAGGCACTTACATTGTTAACGGTCAACTCGTTTATTTTCTACTGATTTCGAGAATTAGTATATATGTTATTCTATACAAGGTTTGGTAGTAGAACCGGAAGTTCCAGCTCAGATAATACTAACAACCACAACTGACACGATCCACAGACAGCACCTTCCATCGTCATAATGTATTTCTGTACGATATACTTCTTCCCACCTAATCCTCTATCTTCCACGTGTTCAGTCATTGCCTAAGACAGCACAGAGTTCCATAGTGTCGGTTCCATGAATTACTACCATGTATGGCAAGTATAATTTAAATTCAGAGTTAAGAGCTTAATTCTGCAAGTCCTCGCACAGAAAAATGACACTACATGACCATTCCAATATTTTGCACTTTGAAAGTTGAAGCAGTCCGCAACCGAGATTTTTAAAGCAAACTGCGATCCAATACTTTGATAGTTTCAGCATACAATGTAGCCTCCAGAAACACCGATACAAATGTCCAAGGAACAAAGAAACAAAAACAAAATCTTCTTCTCTAATGGGTTACAGCAGATAATAAAGGATACTGATAGGATAGATGTCTTTTAGCACTCATTTAGAGACTTCCCACTATCACAATTTATTATTATTATTAACATCATCATCATCATCATCATCATCATCATCAGTAAAATCAGAACACGCTAATTTAGAGGAAAACTGCAGTGTGATTCAGTGCATTACAGATGCGTTTCGAATCCACCTGCAAGGTGTGAAGCGCCAAGGAAGGCCATTCTCAGAGGACAGTAATAGTAATCCAGCTGGACACCTCAGTGCTTCTCCTAGTTTCTGTGGGTTCCATACTCGAAACTATATAGCTCCGATGATCAACTGGTGATAAAATAGCTTTCTACATTAACTCTAACAATTCTGAACACTAATACCAGTATTTACGAGGTAAACTGAATTCTCCTCCTACTCTGAAAGTCCGTGTCGCTGGCAAAAAATTACTGTCCTGCAAACATAGAGCCCCAAAATCAGATTCGATAGCATGAACAATGACAGAGGCCAGCCTCACTTAATGTGAAGACACGTTGCCATAATTCCAGGAAACTAGCCAAAATCGGTCAGGTTTTTGCGAATATCACAGTGTGTTTGGCTGAAGATAATCTCTAAGCCTCAGATCTAAATTACCTAGAAAAGTACAGCACGTACTGATTGTTAATCTGTACTAAGCAACTTTCTTTTAATTAACACCAGGCAGTGTAAAGCCTCAATCTCTTCTTTTCTTTTTTTTTTTTTTTT
>Ga0268261_10002793_pt1 | contig 12603 bp, 1 predicted proteins | sample TergutNc150P1_FD_190353 | JGI IMG/M metagenome (GOLD analysis project Ga0268261, IMG submission 190353) | Nasutitermes corniger P1 segment gut microbial community from laboratory colony in Florida, USA - Nc150 P1 (SPAdes) (version 2) | ecosystem: Host-associated > Arthropoda: Insects > Digestive... | reverse complement strand
CATGGATATTTCTCTAAAATTTGTGTCCTGGGTAAGAATTCTCTTTAATTGGTGTCCTGTGCAAGAAGGCTTTTGAATTGGTGTACTGGTTAATAAGTCTCTAAAATTGGTGGCCTGTGTAGAAAGTCTGTTTAATTGGTGTCCTGTGTAAGAAGGCTTTTTAATTGGTGTCCTGTGTAAGAAGGCTTTTTAATTGGTGTCCTGGGTAAGAAGTCTCTAAATTCGGTGTCCTGAGTAATATGTCTCTGAAATTGGTGTCCTGGGTAAGAAGTCTCTTTAATTCGTGTCATGTGTATGAAGGCTTTTTATTTTTAAGTGGTGTCCTGGGTGAAAAGTCTCTAAAATTGGTGTCATGGGTAAGAAGTCTCTTTAATTGGTGTCCTGTGTAAGAAGGTTTTTTAATTGGTGTCCTGGGTAAGAAGTCTCTAAACTTGGTGTCCTGAGTAAGAAGTCTCTTTAATTAGTGTCCTGTGTAAGAAGGCTTTTTAATTGGATTCCTGGTTAAGAAGTTTCTAAAATTGGTGTCATGGGTAAGAAGTCTCTTTAATTGGTGACCTGTGTAAGAAGGCTTTTTAATTGGTGTCCTGGGTAAGAAGTCTCTAATTATGGTGTCCTGGGTAAGAAGTCTAAAATTGGTGTCCTGGGTAAGAAGTCTCTTTAGTTGGTGTCCTGTGTAGGAGGGCTTTTTAATTGGTGTCCTTTGTAAGAAGGCTTTTTAAATGGTGTCCTGTGTAAAAAGACTCTAAATATTGTGTCCTCGGTAACAAGTCTCTTTAATTGGTGTCCTGGGTAAGAAGTCTCTTTAATTGGTGTCCTGTGTAAGAAGGCTCTAATTGGTGTCCTGGGTAAGAAGTCTCTTTGATTGGTGTCCTGTGTAAGAAGGCTTTTTAATTGGTGTCCTGGTGAAGAATTCTCTAAAATTGGTGTCCTGTGTAAGAAGGCTCTGTAATTGGTGTCCTGGGGAAGAAGTCTCTTTATTTGGTGTCCTGTGTAATAAGGCTCTTTATTTGGTGTCCTGGATAAAAAGTCTCTTTAATTGGTGTATTGTGTAAAAAGGTTCTTTAATTGGTGTCCTGGATAAGATGTCTCTTTAATGGATTTACTGGGTAAGAAGGCACTTTAATTGGTGTCCTGTGTAAGAGGGCTCTTTAAATGGTGTCCTGGATAAGAAGTCTCATTATTGGGTGTGCTGTGTAAGAGGTCTCTTTAATTGGTGTCCTGTATAAGAAGGCTCTTTATTTGGTGTCCTGTGTAAGAAGGCTCTTTAAATGTTGTCCTGGATAAGAAGTCTCTTTATTGGGTGTGCTGTGTAAGAGGTCTCTTTAATTGGTGTCCTGTGTAAGAAGGTTCTTTAATTGGTGTCCTGGAAAAAAAAGTCTCTTTAAAGGGTTACTGGGTAAGAAGATTCTTTAATTGGTGTCCTGGATAAGAAGTCTCTTTAATGAGTTTACTGGGTAAGAAGGCTCTTTAGCTGGTGTCCTGGATAAAAAGTCTCTTTAATGTGTGTACTGGGTAAGATGGCTCTTTAATTGGTGTCCTTGGTAAGAAGTCTCTTTAATTTGTGTCCTGGATAAGAAGTCTCTTTAATGGGTTTACTGGGTAAGAAGGCTCTTTAATTGGTGTCCTGGATAAGACGTTTCTTCAATGGGTGAACTGGGTAAGATGTTCTTTAATTGGTGTCCTTGGTAAGAAGTCTCTTTAATTGGTTTACTGGGTAAGAAGACTCTTTAATTGCTCTCCTTGATAAGAAGTCTCTTTAATTGGTGTACTGGGTAAGAAGGCTCTTTAATTGGCGTCCTTGGTAAGAAGGCTCTTTAATTGGTGTCCTGGGTAAGAAGTCTCTTTAGTTGGTATCCTGTGTAAGAAGTCTTTAAAATTGGTATCCTGGGTAAGAAGTCTCTTTAATTGTTGTCCTGTGTAAGGAGGTTTTTAATTGGCGTCCTGGGTAAGAAGTCTCTGAAATTGGTTTCCTGGGTAAGAAGTCTCTTTCATTGGTGTCCTGTGTAAGTATGCTTTTTAATTGGTGTTCTCGGTAATTAGTCTCTAAAATTGGTGTCCTTGGTAAGAAGTCTCCTTAATTGGTGTCCTGTGTAAGAAGGCTTTTTAATTGGTGTCCTGTTTAAGAAGTCTCTAAAATTGGTGTCCTGGGTAAGAAGTCTCTTTAATTGGTGTCCTGTGTAAGAAGGCTTTTCAATTGGTGTCCTGGGTAAGACGTCTTTAAAATTGGTGTCCTGGGTAAGAAGTCTCTTTAATAGATGTCCTGTGTAAGAAGGCTTTTTAATTAGTGTCCTGGGTAAGAAGTCTCTAAAATTTTTGGACTTGGTAAGAAGTCTCTTTAATTGCTGTCCTGTGTTAGAAGGCTTTTTAATTGGAGTTCTGTTTAAGAAGTCTCTAAAATTGGTGTCCTGGGTAAGAATTCTCTTTAAATAGTGTCCTGTGTAAGAAGGCTTTTTAATTGGTGTCCTGTGTGAGAAGTCTCTAAAATTGGTGTCTTGGGTAAGAAGCCGCTTTAATTGGTGTCCCTTTTAAGAAGGCTTTTTAATTTGTTTCTTGGGTAAGAATTCTCTAAATTTGGTGTCCTGGGTAAGAAGTCTCTTTAATTGGTGTCCTGTGTTATAAGGCTTTTAATTGGTGTCCTGTTCAAGAAGGCTTTTTAATTGGTGTCCTTCTTTAGAAGACTCTAAATTTGGTGTCCTGGGTAAGAAGTCTTATTAATTGGTATCCTGTGTAGGAAGGCTTTTTAATTGGTTTCCTAGGTAAGAAGTCTCTAAAATTGGTGTCCTGGGTAAGAAGTCTCTTTAATTGGTGTCCTGTGTAAGAAGGCTTTTTAATTGGTGCCCTGTGTAAAAAGGCTATTTAATTGGTGTCCTGGGTAAGAAGGCTCTTTAATTGGTGTCCTGTGTAAGAAGTCACTTTCTTTGGTGTCCTGTGTAAGAAGGCTTTTTAATTGGTGTCCTGGGTTACGAGTCTCAAATTGGTGTCCCGCGTAAGTCTCTTCAATTGATGTCCTGTGTAAGAAGGCTTTTTAAATGGTGTCCTGTGTAAGAAGGTTTTTCAATTGGTTTCCTGGGTAAGAAGTCTTTAAAATTGGTGTCCTGAGTAAGAAGTCTCTGAAATTGGAGTCCTGGGTAAAAAGTCTCTTTAATTTGTGCCTTGTGTAAGAAGGTTTCTGAAATGGTGTCCTGGGTAAGAAGTCCCTTTCATTGGTGTCTTGAGTAAGAAGGCTTTTTAATTGTTGTCCAGCGTAAGAAGTCTCTAAAATTTGTGTCCTGGGTAAGAAGTCTCTTTAATAGGTGACCTGCGTAAGGAGGCTTTTTAATTGGTGTCCTGGGTAAGAAGTTTCTAAAATTGGTGTCCTTGGTAAGAAGTCTCCTTAATTGATGTCCTGTGTAAGAGGGCTTTTTAGTTGGTGTCTTGTTTAAGAAGTCTCAAAAATTGCTTTCCTGTGTAAGAAGGCTTTTTAATTGGTTTACTGGTTAAGAAGTCTCTAAAATTGGTGTCCTGGGTAAGAAGTCTCATTACTTGGTGTCCTTTGTAAGAAGGTTTTAATTGGTTTCCTGGTTAAGAAGTCTCTAAAATTGTTGTCCTGTGTAACATGTCTCTTTAATTGGTGTCCTGTGTAAGAAGGATTTTTTATTGGTGTCCTGGGTAAGAAGTCTCTAATATTGGTGTCCTGGGTAAGAAGCCTCTTTAATTTGTGTCCTTTGTAAGAAGGCTTTTTAATTGGTGTCCTGGGTGAGATGTCTCTAAAATTGGTGTCCTGGGTAAAAAGTCTCTTTAATTTGTGTCCTTTGTAAGAAGGCTGTAATTGGTTTCCTGGTTAAGAAGTCTCTAAAATTGGTGTCCTGGGTAACATGTCTCTTTAATTGCTGTCCTGTGTAAGAAGGCTTTTTAATTGGTGTCCTGGGTAAGAAGTCTCTAATATTGGTGTCCTGGGTAAGAAGTCTCTTTAATTTGTGTCCCGTGTAAGAAGGCTTTTTAATTGGTGTCCTGGGTGAGAAGTCTCTAAAATTGGTGTCCTGGGTAAAAAGACTCTTTAATGGGTGTCCTGTGTAAGAAGGCCTTTTGATTGGTGTCCTAGGTAAGAAGACTCTAAAATTGGTGTCCTGCGTAAGAAATCTCATTAATTGGTGTCCTGTGTAAGAAGGATTTTTGTTTTCCTGTGTAAGAAGTCTCTAAAATTTGTGTCCTGGGTATGAAGTCTCTTTAATTGCTGTACTGTGTAAGAAGTATTTTTAGTATGAAGTCTCTAAAATTGGTGTCCTGGGTAAGAAGTCACTTTTATTTGTCATGTGTAGGAAGTGTTTTTCATTTGTATCCTGGTTAAGAAGACTCTAAAATTGGTGTCATGTGTAAGAAGTCTCTAAATTTGGTGTCCTGGGTAAAAAGTCTCTTTAATTGGTGTCCTGTGTAAGAAGGCTTTTTAATTGGTGTCATTTGGAAGAAGGCTTTTTAATTGGTGTCCTGGGTGCAAAGTCTCTAAAATTGGTGTCCTGGGTAAGAAGTCTCTTTAATTTTTGTCCTGCGTAAGTGTGCTTTTTGATTGGTGTCCTGGGTGAGAAGCCTCTAAAATAGTTGTCCTGGGTAAGAAGTCTCTTTAGTTGGTTTCCTGTTTAAGAAGGCTTTTTAATTGGTGTCCTCGGTAAGAAGTCTCTAAAATTTGTGTCCTGGATAAGAATTCTCTTTAGTTAGTGTCCTGTGTAAGAGGGCTTTTTAATTGGTGTACTGGGTACGAAGTCCCTAATATTGGTGTCCAGGGAATGTCTGTAAAATTGGTGTCCTGTGTGAGAAGGCTCTGTAATTGGTGTCTTGTCTAAGAAGGCCATTTAATTGGTGTCCTGGTTAAGAAGTCTCTAAAATTGATGTCCTGTGTAAGAAGTCTCATTAATCGGTATCCTTTGTAAGAAGGCTTTTTAATTGGTTTCCTGGGTAAGAAGTCTCTAAAATTGGTGTCCTGGTTACGAAGTCTCTTTAATTGGTGTTCTGTGTAAGAAGGCTTTTTAATTTTTGTCGTGGGTAGAAGTCTCTAAAATTGGTGTCCTGGGTAAGAAGTCTCTTTAATTGGTGTCCTGTGTAAGAACGCTTTTTAATTGGTGTCTTGGTTAAGAAGTCGGTAAAATTGGTGTTTTGGGTAAGAAGTCTCTTTAACTGGTGTCCTATGTAAGAAGGCTTTTTAATTGGTGTCCTGGATAAGAAGTCTCTAAAATTGGTATCCTGGGTAAGATGTCTCCTTAATTGGTGTCCTGTGTAACAAGGCTTTTTAATTGCTGTCCTGCGTAAGAAGTCTCTAAAATTGGTTTCCTGGGTAAGGCATCTCTTTAATTGGTGCCCTGTGTAAGAAGGCTTTCTAATCTGTGTCTTGTGTAAGAAGGCTTTTTAATTGGGTTCCAGGGTAAGAAGTCTCTAAATTTGGTGTTCGGTGTAAAAAGTCTCTGAAATTGGTGTCCTGGGTAAAAAGTCTCTGTAATTGGTGTCCTTTGCAGGAAGGCTCTTTAATTGGTGTCGTAGATAAGAAGTCTCTTTAATGGGTTACTGGGTAAGAAGACTCTTTAATTGGTGTCCTGGATAAGAAGTCTCTATAATAGGTTTACTGGGTAAGAAGGCTCTTTCATTGCTGTCCTGAATAAGAAGTCTCTTTAAAGGGTGTAATGGGTAAGATGGCTCTTTAATTGGTGTCCTTGGTAAGAAGTCTCTTTAATCGGTGTCCTGGATAAGAAGTCTCTTTACTGGTTTTACTGGGTAAGAAGGCTCTTTAATTTGTGTCCTGGAGAAGAAGTCTTTACTGGGTAAGAGGGCTCCTTAATTGCTCTCCTGGATAAGAAGTCTCTTTAATGGGTGTCCTGGGTAAGAAGTTTCTTTAATCGGTGTCCTTGGTAAGAAGGCTCTTTAATTGGTGTCCTGGGTAAGAAGTTTCTTTAGTTGGTATCCTGTGTAAGAATGCTTTTTATTTGGTGTCCTGGGTAAGAAGTGTTTAAATTGGTGTCCAAGGTAAGAAGTCTCTTTAATTGGTGTCCTGTGTAAAAAGGCTATTTAATTGGTGTCCTTCGTAACAAGCCTCTTAAATTGGTGTCCTAGGTAAGAAGTCTCTTTAATTGGAGTCCTGTGTAAGAAGGCTTTTTAATTGATGTCCTGGGTAAGAAATCTCTAAAATTGGTGTCCTGCGTAAGAAGTCTCTTCATTTAGTGTCCTGTGTAATAAGGCTTTTTAATTGGTGTCCTTGGTGAGAAGTCTCTAACATTGGTGTCCTTGGTAAGAAATCTCATTAAGTGGTGTCCTGTGTAAGAAGGCTTTTAAATTGTTTTCCTGGTTATGAAGTCTCTTTGATTAGTGTCCTGTGTAAGAGGGCTTTTTAGTTGGTGTCCTGGGTGAGAAGTCTCTACAATATTTTTCCTTGGAAAGAAGTCTCTTTAATTGGTGTCCTGTGCCAGAAGGCTTTTTAATTTGTGTCCTGGGTAAGAAGTCTCTAAAATTTGTGTCCTGCGTAAGAATTCTCTTTAATTGATGTCCTGTGTAAGAGGGTTTTTTAATTGGTGTACTTGGTAAGAAGTCTCTAATATTGGTGTCCTCGGTAAGTTGTCTCTAAATTTTGTGTCTTGGGTAAGAAGTCTCTGTAATTGGTGTCCTGTTTAAGAAGGCTTTTCAATTGGTGTCCTGTTTATGAAGGCTCTTTAATTGGTGTCCTGGTTAAAAAGTCTCTAAAATTGGTGTCTTGTGTGAGAAGACTCTTTAATTGGTATCCTGAGTAAGAAAGCTCTTTAATTGGTGTTCTGGATAAGAAGTCCCTTTAATTGGTGTCCTGTGTAAGAAGGCTCTTTAATTGGTGTCCTGGATAAGAAGTCTAATGGGTTTAGTGGGTAGGAAGGCTCTTTATTTGGTGTCCTGTGTAAGAAGGCTCTTTAATTCGTGTCCTGGATAAGAAGTCTCTTTAATTGGGTGTCCTGTGTAGGAAGGCTCTTTAATTGGTGTGCTGGATAAGAAGTCTGTTTAATGGGTTTAATGGGTAAGAAGGCTTTTTAATAGGTGTCCTGTGTAAGAAGGCTCTTTAAATGGTGACCTGGATAAGAAGTCTCTTTAATGGGTTTAATGGGTAAGAAGGCTCTTTAATAGGTGTCCTGTGCAAGAAGACTCTTTAATTGGTTTACGGGGTAAGAAGTGTCTTTAATTGGTGTCCTTTGCAAGAAGGATCTTTAATTGGTGCCCTGGATGAGAAATCTCTTTAATGGGTTACTGGGTAAGAAGGCTCTTTAATTGGTGTCCTGGATAAGAAGTCTCTTAAATGGGTTTATTGGGTATGAAGGCTCTTTAATTCGTGTCCTGGATAAGAAGTCTTTTTAATGGATATACTGGGTAAGATGGCTCTTTAATTGGTTTCCTTAGTAAGAAGTCTCTTTAATTGGTTTCCGGGATAAGAAGTCTCTTTAATGGGTGTACTGGGAAAGAAGGCTCTTTAATTGGTGTCCTTGGTAAGAAGGGTCTTTAATAGGTGTCCTGGGTAAGAAGGCTCTTTATGTGGTATCCTGTGTAAGAAGGCCTTTTAATTGGTGTCCTGGGTAAGAAGGCTCTTTAATAGGTGTCCTGGGTAAGAAGTCTCTTTAATTGGTGTCCTGTGTAAGAAGGCTTTTTAATTGGTGTCCTTTGTAACAAGTCTCTTAAACTGGTGTCCTTGGTAAGAAGTCTCTTTAATTGGTGTCCTGTGTAAGTAGTCTCTAAAATTTGTGTCCTGGGTAAGAGGTCTCTTTAATTGGTGTCCTGGGTAACAAGTCTCTAAAGTTGGTGGCCCGGGTAAGAAGTTTCTTTAATTGGTGTCCCGTGTATGAAGGCTTTTTAATTGGTGTCTTGTTTAAGAAGGGTTTTTAATTGGTGTCCTGTGTAAGAAGTCTCTAAAATTGGTTTCTTGGTTACGAAGTCTCTGAAATTGATCGCCTGGGTAAAAAGTCTCTTTAATTCATGTTGTGTAAGAAGATTTTTGAAATGGCATCCTGGGTAAGAAGTCTCTAAGATTGGTGTCCCGGATAAGAAGTCTCTTTAATTCGGGTCCTGAGTAAGAAGGCTTTTTAATTGGTGTCCTGGATAAGAAGTCTCTAAAATTGGTGTCCTGAGTAAGAAGTCTCTTTTATTAGTGTCCTGAGTACGAAGGCTTTTGAATTGGTGTCCTCGGGGAGAAGTCTCTAAAATTGGTGTCCTGTGTAAGAAGGCTGTTTAATTGGGTTCCTGGGTAAGAAATCTCTTAAATTGGTGTTCTGGGTAAGATGTCTCTTTAATTGGTGTCCCGTTTAAGAAGGCCTTTTAATTAGTGTCCTTGGTAAGAAGTCTCTAAAATTGGTGTTCTGGGTAATAAGTCTTTAAAATTGGTGTCCTGGGTAAGAAGTCTCTTTAATTGGTGTCCTGTGTAAGAAGGCTTTTTAATGCTGTCCTGGGTAAGAAGTCTCTGAAATTGGTGTCCTGGGTAAGAAGTCTCTTTAATTGGTGTTCTGGGTAAGAAGTCTCTTTAATTGGTGTCCTGTGTAAGATTGCTTTTTAATTGGTGTCCTGGCTAAGAAGTCTCTAAAATTGGTGACATGGGTAAGAAGTCTCTTTAATTGGTGTCCTGTGTAAGAAGGCTTTTTAATTGATTTCCTGGGTAAGAAGTCTCTAAAATTGGTGTCATGCGTAAGAAGTCTCTTTAATTCTTGTCCTATTTAATAAGGCTTTTTAATTGGTGTCCTGGTAAAGAAGTATTTAAAATGGGTGTCATGGGTAAGAAGTCTCTTTAATTGGTGTCCTGTGTAAGAAGGCTTTTTAATTGGTGTCCTGGGTAAAACGTATCTAAAATTGTTGTCCTGGGTATGGAGTCTCTTTAATTGGTGTCCTGTGTAAGAGGGCTTTTTAATTCGTGTCTTGGGTAAAAAGGCTTTTCAATTGGTGTCCTCGGTAAGAAGTCTCCTTAATTGGTGTCTTGGGTAAGAAGTCTCTTTAATTCGTCTCCTGTGTAAGAAGGCTTTTAATCGGTGTCCTGGGTAAGATATCTCTAAAATTGGTGACCTGTGTAAGAAGACTCATTAAGTGGTGCCCTCGGTAAGAAAGCTTTTTAATTGGTGTCCTGTTTATGAAGGCTCTTTAATTGGTGTCCTGAGTAAGAAGTCTCTAGAATAGGTGTCCTGGGTAAGAAGTCCCTTTAATTAATGTTCTGTGTAAGAGGGCTCTTTAATTGGTGTCCTGGGTTAGAAGTCTCTAAAATTGGTGTCCTGGGTAAGAAGTCTCTTTATTTGGTGTCCTGGGTAAGAAGTCTCTTTAATTGGTCTCCTGTGTAAGAGGGCTCTTTAATTGGTGTCCTGGGTAAGAAGTCTCTTTAATTGGTTTCCTGAGTATGGGAGCTCTTTAATTGGTGTCCTGGATAAGAAGTCTCTGTAATTGGTTTCCTGTGTAATAAGGATCTTTATTTGGTGTCCTGGATAAGAAGACTCTTTAATGGGTTTACTGGATAGGGCTCTTTTTTGGTGTCATATGTAAGAAGGCTCTTTAATTGGTGTCCTGGGTAATAAGTCTCTTTAATTGGGTGTCCTGTGTAGGAAGGCTGTTTAATTGGTGTACTGGATAAGGAGTCTCTTTAATGGGTTTATTGGGTAAGAAGGCTCTTTAATAATTGTCCTGCGTAAGAAGGCTCTTTAAATGGTGACCTGGATAAGTGTCTCTTTATTGGGTGTGCTGTGTAAGAAGTCTCTTTAGTTGGTGTCCTGTGTAAGAAGACTCTTTAATTGGTGTCCTGGGTAAGAAGTCTCTTTAATTGGTGTCCTTTGTAAGAAGGCTGTATAATTGGTGTCCTGGATAAGAAGTCTCATTAATGGGTTACGGGGTAAGAATGCTCTTTAGTTGGTGTCCTGGATAAGAAGTCTCTTTAATGGGTTTACTGGGTAAGAAGGCTCTTTAATTGGCGTCCTGGATAAGAAGTCCTTTTAATGGGTGTACTGTGTAAGATCGCTCTTTAATTGGTGTTTTTGGTAAGAAGTATCTGTAATTGGTGTCCTAGTTAAGAAGTCTCTTTAATGGGTTTACTGGGTACGAAGGCTCTTTAATTGGTGTCTTGGATACGAAGTCTTTTTAATTGGTTTACTGGGTAAGAAGTCTCTTTAATTGCACTCCTGGTTAAGAAGTCTCTTTAATGGGTGTGCTGGGTAAGTAGGCTCTTTAAATGGTGTCCTTGGTAAGAAGTCTCTTTTATTGGTGTCCTGGGTAAGGAGTCTCTTTAGTTGGTATCCTGTGTAAGAAGGCTTTTTAATTGGTGTCTTGTGTAAGAAATCTTTAAAGTTGTGTCCTGGGTAAGAAGTCTCTTTAATTTGTGTCTTTTTTAAGAAGGCATTCTAAGTGGTGTCTTTGGTAACAAGTCTCTTAAATTAGTGTCATGTGTAAGAAGTCTCTTTAATTGGTGTCCTCTGTAAGATGGCTTTTTAATTTGTGTCCTGGGGAAGTAATCTCTAAATTTGGTGTCCTGGGTAAGAAGCCTCTTTAATTGGTGTCCTGGGTAACAAGTCTCTGAAATTGGTGTCCCGGGTAAGAGGTCTCTTTAATTGGTGTCCTGTATAAGAAGGTTTTTTAATTGGTGTCTTTTGTAAGAAGGCTTTTTAATTGGTGCCCTGTTTATGAAGGCTCTTCAATTGGTGTCCTGAGTAAGAAGTCTCTAAAATAGGTGTCCTGGGTAAGAAGTCCCTTTAATTAGTGTCCTGTGTAAGAGGGCTCTTTAATTGGTGTCCTGGGTTAGAAGTCTCTAAAATTGGTGTCCTGGGTAAGAAGTCTCTTTATTTGGTGTCCTGGGTAAGAAGTCTCTTTAATTGGTGTCCTGTGTAAGAGGGCTCTTTAATTGGTGTCCTGGGTAAGAAGTCTCTTTAAGTGGTTTCCTGAGTATGGGAGCTCTTTAATTGGTGTCCTGGATAAGAAGTCTGTGTAATTGGTTTCCCGTGTAATAAGTCTCTTTATTTGGTGTCCTGGATAAGAAGACTCTTTAATGGGTTTACTGGATAGGGCCCTTTTTTGGTGTCCTATGTAAGAAGGCTCTTTAATTGGTGTCCTGGGTAAGAAGTCTTTTTAATTGGGTGTCCTGTGTAGGAAGGCTGTTTAATTGGTGTACTGGATAAGGAGTCTCTTTAATGGGTTTATTGGGTAAGAAGGGTCTTTAATAATTGTCCTGCGTAAGAAGGCTCTTTAAATGGTGATCTGGATAAGTATGTCCATATTGGGTGTGCTGTGTAAGAAGTCTCTTTAGTTGGTGTCCTGTGTTAGAAGACTCTTTAATTGGTGTCCTGGGTAAGAAGTCTCTTTAATTGGTGTCCTTTGTAAGAAGGCTGTATAATTGGTGTTCTGGATAAGAAGTCTCATTAATGGGTTACGGGGTAAGAATGCTCTTTAGTTGGTGTCCTGGATAAGAAGTCTCTTCAATGGGTTTACTGGGAAAGAAGGCTCTTTAATTGGTGTCCTGGATAAGAAGTCTCTTTAATGGGTGTACTGTGTAAGATCGCTTTTTAATTGGTGTTTTTGGTAAGAAGTATCTGTAATTGGTGTCCTGGATAAGAAGTCTCTTTAATGGGTTTACTGGGTACGAAGGCTCTTTAATTGGTGTCTTGGATAATAAGTCTTTTTAATTGGTTTACTGGGTAAGAAGTCTCTTTAATTTCACTCCTGGTTAAGAAGTCTCTTTAATGGGTGTGCTGGGTAAGTAGGCTCTTTAATTGGTGTCCTGGGTAAGAAGTCTCTTTAGTTGGTATCCTGTGTAAGAAGGCTTTTTAATTGGTGTCCTGTGTAAGAAATCTTTAAAATTTGTGTCCTGGGTAAGAAGTCTCTTTAATTTGTGTCCTGTTTAAGAAGGCATTCTAAGTGGTGTCTTGGGTAACAAGTCTCTTAAATTAGTGTCATGTGTAAGAAGTCTCTTTAATTGGTGTCCTCTGTAAGATGGCTTTTTAATTTGTTTCCTGGGGAAGTAGTCTCTAAATTTGGTTTCCTGGGTAAGAAGCCTCTTTAATTGGTGTCCTGGGTAACAAGTCTCTGAAATTGGTGTCCCGGGTAAGAGGTCTGTTTATTTGGTGTCCTGTATAAGAAGGCTTTTTAATTGGTGTCTTTTGTTATAAGGCTTTTTAATTGGTGTCCTGTGTAAGAAGTCTCTAAAATTTGTGTCCTGTGTTGAAGTCTCTTTAATTGGTGTCCTGTGTAAGAAGGTTCTTGAAATGGTGTCCTGGGTAAGAAGTCTCTAAAATTGGTTTCCCTGGTAAGAAGTCTGTTTTATTCGTGTCCTGATTAAGAAAGTTTTTGATTGGTGTCCTGGGTAATAAGTCTCTAAAATTTGTGTCCTGTGTAAGAAGTCTCTTTAATTAGTGTCGTGAGTAAGAAGGTTTTTTAATAGGTGTCCTGGGTCAGAAGTATCTAAATTTGGTGTCCCGGGTAAGAAGTCTCTTTAATTGGTGTCCTGTGTAAGAAGGCTCTTTAATTGGTGTCCTGTGTAAGAAGGCTTTTTAATTGGTGTCCTAGGTAAGAAGTCTCTAAAACTGGTGACCTAGGTAAAAAGTCTCATTAATTGGTGTCCTGTGTAAGAAGGCTTTTTAATTGGTGTCCTGTGTAAGAAGGCTTTTTAATTGGTGT
>Ga0268261_10002792_pt1 | contig 12604 bp, 9 predicted proteins | sample TergutNc150P1_FD_190353 | JGI IMG/M metagenome (GOLD analysis project Ga0268261, IMG submission 190353) | Nasutitermes corniger P1 segment gut microbial community from laboratory colony in Florida, USA - Nc150 P1 (SPAdes) (version 2) | ecosystem: Host-associated > Arthropoda: Insects > Digestive... | reverse complement strand
GTGGAAGTTGTGACGTGCACCTTACACAATTTTGTTTGTGTTGTCTTCTAGTAGTATTTCATTGAAATATCATTGGTGTTATGGGTTCAGGACTTTGGTGGGAAGGAACACTGTTCTAACGTATTGTCCGAATTAAAACAGGAGTACACAGATTCGAAAAAGACACTTTCATAAAGTAGTCGCGAAATAAAGATTACCATTGTTCCAATGGTTTTGTTTCAGTTGTCACCTTGGTTATCAGGGTTCATTGGTTGCTGTGGTTATGAGAACGCGCCAGGAATGTTGCTGGCTACGGACTACTCCTACCTTGTTAAAAAAAAGCGACCCACGCAGTAACACACGATATTTCTGCTATTTAAGCCACATCAACAGACGGTAGCACATACTCGATTTCTCCTCACACGCAATTTATCGTAGACGGCAGCACCAGTCGCTCAAGACTTGCAAACTTCCCAGTTTGTGCTGCCATCTGAAAGATATCCATTAACACGAAAACAATAATGTCGGTCCACAAAAAGATACAAGACAAGGCGTGTTTCTCTGTGTGTGTGTGTGTGTGTGTGTATATATATACGTATGTATTATACAGATACATGAGAAGACCTGTTTAATCACAATGTATGGCACCATGCTGAAAGCGATGGGAAAACCAATAAAAAAGCTGAATCTTTCAGATCAAATTTATTATGAGACACACTCCATCACAGTATTAAAATCTAAACTGTTAATGCTGTATTGGATAAAATTTTCCATTTGTGCCGAAATACATACAAAATATACGAATACACTACGTGGGCAGAATATAGGGTATTGTAAGTTTAAACATGATGGTACATAAGGTAACCCTAAGCTTTGTAAGATTCAGTGCTTAAGTGATGCAGAATGATATCCAAATTATCGACACAAAAATGTATTTTACATGCGTCCAAGAATCACTACAGCATTTCTGTAGTAGTTTAAAAATAAACCCTTCAGTCCAAAACTTAGACCACTGTGACAGTATTTTGTCATCATTAAGAAATCATGAAACATGCAATTCAGTCACACAAAATTGTTTATCATCTACTACATGCAAGCTAATTTTAAACCATAATCACAGAAAGCTGTAACAAGAAGAGGTAAATGCATTGTTGGGACATGTTTCATTAATGCATTTCTCTCTGCTTTTTAGGTATTACAGTGAGATAAACTGGCGCATGTATAACACATAATAAAAGTGCCCCTGCAATCTGTCAAGGACCACAAAAGAGGTGAACTTAAGTAAGTGACTCAAGTTTTATCAGAATCCCTCAGAAGATTACAAATTTACACAGAAAAGATTTTTTAAGTCCTTCGGTAAATTGATCGTCAACATAAACTAAAATAAGTAAATTACAGTTATCTGCAAGATAGCATATAATTGCCATACATCAACGTTTATCAAGATTTCTCAGAAGACTCAGAGTATGGTTGAAAGATGTATAAATTTGTCCCTTAAAATAAACTAATGAGCTTTAAACAAACAGTAAGAACAAAATATTAGCCTTGCATAGTAGAAAACATTAATTTGCAAATGGTTACTGAGCTAGAATGAACTTTTAAAAAAATGAGAATAGTAAGACATTTCAATTTTAATGGTATTAAGTGGGTCCCTTATCGCAATGGCATATTTCTCAAGTTTTGCATGCAGGATATGGCCTATAGATATGCAGGATAACCATTAATATGTTGTTTATCGGTAAGACAACTAATAATGTGTGATCCACCAGCTTTCGGTACGGACCAGGGTAGTAACACCTCACTATAAACTGTGGGATACTGAACGCTTTTAGTAGTGAAAACCACAGTAACACACATATATAATATTTCTTAATGTCTTAAAGCCATACAGTTGCGTAGTTGTCTGATTGTAAATACATTGGTCTTGCCTCGGCCAGTGTGCTGCGTTGTTGGATGACCGGTGCGACAGCGTGGTGGAGTATTGAGGACAGGTAGAAGCCGTGAGTGTGATGCGCAGCTGGATGTGCGGCTGGGCTTGGCCGGAGGGCCATGGTGAAACGTCACGGATCCTGGCTATTGCAGCTGCCGGGCCGAAAGCTGCTGCTGCTGCTGCTGCCTGAGCAGTGGTGGTGCCGCGGTCCACGAGGCACAGTGGCCGGGCGGTCTGGAGTTGTTTCCTTGCTGATGTATTAGATGGCTGCTCCTTCTTGATGTGTCTGACAAAGTACTCCTTCCGACTGCTGATTTGCGGCCAAGCCAAGCCAAGCCAAGCAAATGTGTTAACTGGAGGCGGAGACTTGCGCCAACCGCAAGTAGACGTCCCCCTGTCTGTTAGCCATTCCTGCGTTTGAACGCATCACTGTGATCTATAACAGACACCTTAATTCTGACAGAGGAATATGCTAACGCTAACGATTTTGAAGTCAGGATGAGGGCCGTGACTGGTTTGTCCAAAAACTAATGCCTATGTGGCGTAGACTAATTATGGGAGGGATAAATTTTGGTTGGTTGGCTGTCTGGGTTCCGAGCCAAAACTGGCTTCGTCGCAAAAGCGACTTTTGTCAGATTAGGTGAAGCCGCCGCGCCTGGGGAGAGGAGCGCGGGCCGTGCCCCGACTTAACATCGTATACCCTGGAATTTGCCTTACACCTGAGGAAAAATACGGAAAACATCAGTCAGGGTAGACGAAAAGAGCTCGGCTCATCGGAGCCGAACACTATTCCTTTGGTCGACTTGACCATCGCGGGCGATGGCCTCGACTGACCTTATGGCTCCTGCCGCCCTTGGCTCACGCCTCAGACGACGGGGTCAACCCTCGGTCAGTGTAAGTAGCTGATTTGCGGCCAAGCCAAACTAAACCAAGTGAGGGTGAGGGCCTTAACTAGTTTGGACAAAGACTAGTGCCCATGTGGCGTAGACTAATTATGGGAGTGGTAAACTTTGGTTGGTTAGCTGTATGAGTTCCAAGCCCAGACTGGCTCCATCGCAAAGAGACTTTTGTCAGGCGCTTAGGTGAAGCCGCCGCGCATGGGGAGGGGAGTGCGGGCCGTGTTCCGACTTAACATGGTATACCTTGGCATTTGTCTTACAACTGAGGAAAATCACGGAAAAACTCAGCCAGAGTAGCCGAAAAGCGCTCGGCTGATCGGAGCCAAACGCGATTCGTTTGGTCGACTTGGCCATAGCAGGCGATGGCCTCGACTGACCTGATGGCTCCAGTCGCACTTGGCCCACGCCTTAGGCGACGGAGTCAATCCTCGGTCAGTATAAGTATCCGCTGAGTTGGCGTAGAAGGGGGTTCTCCACGGCAGTTAACTTTGAGTTGAAGCTCGCAGTCAGGGCTCTGATGTGGTCGGCAAACAGCGAAAAAGCCAGGTCCTCGTCGAACTGCATGTTACTTACGTACCAGGGGCATAAGTAGCAAGGCTGAGACACTTGGATTGCAGCACCTGTAGCCTCCGGATATGGGAGCGGGCAGCGGATGTCCAAGCAGGGCACGCATAATCCATCAAGGGGCGGATGAGTTGCTTATATAGCAGGACTCCATTCCTGACGTGGAGATCACTCGTTGACACAGACTGAACAGGACAGGGGAGATTAATCCGCCCTGAGCTACACCAGCCCGCAAGCCCCGACGAGATGACGTGGCCGTCCGGAAGGACGCTTCGAACCTCCAACCCAAGAGGTACGATCAGATTGTGTGGACTATGTAGGACATGAAGTTGATGAGAATTAGCTTGTAAAGGAGGCCATCGATCCAGAGGGTATCGAAAGCTTTAGCCACGTCGAGGAAAACTGCGCCTGTTAGCCTCTCTTCGCCGAAGATCCTGGTTATTCTTTCAACGAGGCGGCCAATTACAAGGACTTGCTCTGCCTGGATCTGAACCCAAACCGCTCGTCTCGCATTAGTCCGAATTAGCTTACTACATTAAGGTCCTAGCTAATAGGATCTTTTCAAATAGCTCAACAATCGTGTCCAAGAGACTAATCAGTCGATAGGATGAAGGTAGTGCCGCATCCTTCCCCGGTCTAAGGATGGAGCTCACCCGAGCGTGCATCCACAAGGAAGGGAAGTGATGCGTGAGGAGAATTGCGTTGAAGATCCAGACCATGAGGGATACCGCTCGCTGGGGAAGATGCTTCAAGGCTCTATTCGGTATACCGTTTGGGCCAGGAGCCTTACCGTCCTTGAGACACCTGATGGCTTCGTGAACCTCGTCAGGGTTAGTCAAGTTGGGTTCGCTGGCAGGCGTCTAAAAGTAAGACATCAGCGCCACGTTAACCATCTCAACAACTTCCGGGACCGAAGAATCGGCCAACGGCTGAATCTGAGTCTCCGAAGAGTCAGCAAGGGCTTCGGCTTTCTCAGAGTCTGCGAGAACGATTCCCCGGGGTGACCAGTGGGAGACAGAGTAGGAAATCTCATCACCCGCTTAGTCATCTTCCACAGCGGGATCGAGGGATTCGAGTGTGGCACTCCACTGGTCTTTCCTCCACTCCTTGAGCCTGCGTGTCACCGACTTCTGCAGGCGGTTGAACCTCAGCTCTCAAAGTGGGGTCCCTAGTCACCTGCCACTGTCTCCGCAGCCAGTAATTTAGGCGTATCTCGTCATGAATGCCAGCCGGTATCTGAGGCCGTGGGTCCGCACGCGGGCGACGTTTGGGAGTAGAAGCCGACAGAGCCTTCAGGAATGCGCCGGAAAAGTTTTCAATTGCCATCCCGTCGTGTAATTTCGGATCGAACGGAATTTGATCTTCCAAGTGAGTTTCGAATTTGGCCCAATCAGTGTGCCTGAAATCAGGGCGATCCGGTGGGTGCTGAAAGGATAAGTGACACGTAGTGTCAATGAGTACCGAGAGGTGGCCTGAGTTTAGTGCAGAGCACGAATTCAGATACACCGGAGTAGTGAAGTTCTTGGTTATCACGATGTCCAAGACATCGGGAGTAGCCAAGGGGTTGTATGGATTAGTGGTTGGGGTATCCGGTCCAAAGATCAGACAGAAGTTCCCGTCGGCATAATCACGCAGGGGTTTCCCCGTCTTGTGCTCAGACGCGAGTTCCAATCCACGTGTTTGGCGTTGAGGTCGCCGGCCATCAAAACCGGGATTTCGCCGCCGAAACAGGCGGAGATGTCCGCTCCGATCATTGGGCGGGAAGGTGAGAGGTAAGCCGCAAGGATATTCACCGGTTTGCCGGCCATTGCGACCCGGATGGCAGTAGCTTCCAAGTGGGCAGGTCCGCAATGGGCAATGAGTCGTAGACTATACAACGGCGGACCAGGATAGCTGTACCGCCCCTGATGTCGGTCTGTCTGTACGGTGGCAGACATAATTGGCAAGCCGGAAGGCTTGACCATGGTTAAGGAATGTCTCACTTAAGAGACGAATATCGACACCGTGGGGGTTGCAGAAAAAGCTCCAGTTCAAGCTTCCTGGGGCGCACTCCGTCCGCGTTCTAGCAGGCGAGGCGCAAGGGCTTAGCTCGCTACGTCCTCCTAGTGCGTGCTGCCATATTCTGCCACAAAGAGAAGGACAGTCTTCAGGACAGCCCAAAGGCGGGCTCTTCTTGTGGGGAGGTAGGAGATGGATGTGAGAAGCCGACAAGTCAGCTCCACACATTCATGGAGAGGAAGGTGATCGAGATCAGAAATTTCTTCGAGTGTGGAGGTGGAAATTTGGTTTTGGAATACCGTGTTGGGGTAGTGGCTTTAGCGGCCTCGGTTTTGACACTCGCGGCTGCTTTCTACTGAGATTTCCAAGCAGCTAGCTTAGGGGCTGCTGTGGTTTTGGGCTCAGACTTCTCAGGCCTGTCCGTCTTCCAAGTGGCGGTCCCTTTAGGTCACTCGTAAGCTTCCGTGACCGGCTGGGAAGGGGGATTTGGATTAGAGGTTTATGGGGTAGTGGCCTTGAAAACCCGCCCCCTCGAACGACGTGATTCCACCCCTCTCCCAGGTCCATCTAATCGGCAGAGAGCCCGGCCCGCTGTTGTTTCGGAGCGGTATGGTGGGCTGTGGCGGCGCTCCTTCAGCCAAGAACGGGCGCCTGCTTTGCGAGTGCGGCCTTCGCTTCTTTCCTACTTAACACAAACCCGGTAGTTCGCCGTGTGGTTTCCCCCGCAGCTACAGCACTGGGGCTGTTTTCGCGGGGTAGAGCAAACGCCGGAGAGGTGGGAACCCCCACACGCTACGCATTGGGGTGCGTAAACCCAGTTTCGCTGTGAGGGTCCAAAGCGCTGGCAGCGCTTGCATTGCAATGGGCCTTTCGGAGCCACGTATGATTCCACTGACACTCGCAAGCCGCAGAGTTCGGTGAGAGATTTACTTTCGACACCTCAGGACCTCGCGACACTGATACAATGAAGTGGAGGTGGATGGGCGGTCCTTGGCGGGGTCCTGGTCGCAACGGGCAGAACGCAGCTGTGTGACTTCCTGGACACGAATGTTAAGGGATTCCAGCTCCTCCCGGACGACGCTTTCAAGCTTACCCCTACCAGGTTCTTTACCAGAAGCCGCACACAGCTGTCCCCCGGGAGCTTGAAGGTGTGGAAACTCACAACCTCCCTCTCATCGAGGGACCGCAGTGCGCTGACAGCGGCTCGGAACACGTCAGCAGTTGATGGGACGACCATCAACTTCTCGCTCCTTAGGTGGGCCGTCAGGCCGCCAGGGCAGGATGCCCGCAACCAGGCCAGGAAGGCAAGGGTGTCGCGAACACGAAATAAAAATGGGCGTCTTGTTAGGACACTCTCCTGTCGGCAGGCTGATGTTGGCCATCTGGGCCTTGAGAGTGGCGCCATCTGGCATGTCGCTCAGAGGTCCGGATATGTCTCTAGACACGCGCCTATTGGCTAATCTCGGATGAGACAGCGGGTTCGGACATGTCCGAATCCATGGCTGTGGGCTTGAGCGAACCACTTGGCTTACTTAGGACGACGGGCCCGGCCAATGAAGCCGCGTAAGTCACCCAGTCCTGGGTGGGCCTGAGTTGCCAGCTTCCTAAGGCAGCTTGTTCGCCCGTGACAGACGTAAACTCGGGCAGAGGCGCGAACCCAGAGCCAGGTGCTGGGCGCCTATTGGCGGGCAGAGTCGAGCCGGTCCGAGTTTGTTGGCTTTGCGCTTGCCCGCATTGAGGCTTGGAGGACGCTGGGAAGCTTTAAGCCCACCACTGAGCGTGGTGCCGCGGCTGCCGGCGGACACCACTGTCTTCCTCTTCTTGCTCCAAGGGAGAGCAGTCCTCAGCTCCTTCAGAAGGGCCGGGGAAGGCTGCAGAGTAGAAATAGCCTATATAAAGGCTAACACTTCCTGCCTCAGCATGATGCTTAGGCAGGGATCCTGTAAGAAAAAAGAAAAGTTCCCGTTACTCTGCCTGTTGTAGCTTCTAATACTGGTTTCGAAAATCAATACCTGCTCCCCGTTGACTCAACGTAGACCGGTTCTGACTTGCCGGGACACTCCGCTCAGGAGCTACTGCTCTCACCAAGCGCCGGCCGGTACTACAACCCAAATACCCAAATCACTCAGTTGATTTGAGGTTCTGACTGGCCTCATTTTATTCTAATTTCTGCCGGTCTTTCTGGTCCGTCATTGGTGGTTTGGCAGAGTTGGTAGGCGTGACCTGCTGACTGAGTTTCGCTTGCTGGAACCCCGAAAGAGCGAATCAGGTCGTCCGAGGGAGGCGTGTTGTCAAGGCCACTACCCCATCAACCCCTATTCCAAACCAACCTTCCCAGCCGGTAAAGGAAGCTTCCGAGCAACCTAAATTGACCGCCACCAGGAAGACGGACAGGCCTCAGAAGTCTGAGCCCAAAACCACAGCAGAACCTACGCCGGCTACTGGGAAGACTAACAAGAAAGCAGCCGTGAGTGTCAAAACCGGGGCCGATAAACTTACAACCCCCAACCTGGGGCTCCCTAACCAAAGTTCAAGGTCCCCATTCGAGGAAATTTCTGATCTTCTCTATCACCTTCCTGTCCACGCATGTGTGGAGCTGACTCGTTGGCCTCTCACCTCCATCTATCCCACCCCACATGGGCAGCCCGCCCGCGGGCTATCCAGAAGACCGTCATTCTCTTTGTGGCCGAATATGGCAGCATGCCCTAGGAGGACGAAGCGAGCTAAACCCCTGCGCCTCGCCTGCTGGAACGCGTACGGAGTGCGCACGGTGTCGACATTTGTCTCTGAAGACATTCCTTAACTATGGTCAAGCCTTCCGGCTTGCCAATTATGTCTGCCACCGCACAGACAGACTGACAGAAGGGGCGGTACAGCCATCCTGGTCCGCCGTGGTATAGTCCACCACTCAGTGCCCATTCCGGGACTGACCAACTTGGAGGCGTCTGTCATTCAAGTCACAATGGCCAGAAAACCGGTGAAAATAATTGCGGCTTACATCTCGCCTTCCTGCCCAGTGATCGGAGCGGACCTATCTGCCTGTTATGGCTGTGAAATGCCGGTCTTGATGGCCGGCGACCTCAACGCCAAACACGTGGATTGGAACTCACGGCTGAGCACAAGACGGAGAAACTCCTTCGTGATTAAGCCGACGGGAACTCCTGTCTGATCTTTGAACCGGACACCCCAACCACTAACCCATACAACCCCTTGACTACTCCCGATGTCTACATCATCCCGATCACTACATCGTGATAACCAAGAACCTCACATCCCCGGTTTATCTGACTTCGTGCTCTGCGCTAAGCTCAGACCACCTCCCGGCACTCATTGTCACTACGTGTCGCTCATCCTTCCAACACCCACGGGATCGCCCTGATTTCAGGCAAACTGACTGGGCCAACTTCCTAACTCACTTGAAAGATCGAATGCCGTTTGATCCGGAATTACACGACGCGATGACAATCGATACGTGTCTTGAAAACTTCTCCAGCGCCGTCCTAAAGGCTCTGGCGGCATCTACTCCCAAACGTCGCCCGCGTCCCAACCCACGGCCTCCGATACCGGCTGGCATTCATGACGAGATACGCCTGAAGAACCGGCTGCAAAGACAGTGGCAGGTCACTAGGGACCCCATTCTGAGAGCTGTGGTCAACCTCTTGCAGAGGTCGGTGACCCGCAGGCTCAAGGAGTGTAGGAACGACCAGTGGAGTGCCACACTCGAATCCCTCGATCCCGAAGACCAGACGCTGTGGAGGATGACCAAACGGGTGACGAGATTTCCTACTCCGTCTCCCCTTGTCACCCCGGGGGAATCGCTCTCTTAGACTCTTAGAGAGCCGAAGCACTTGCTGACAAACTGCAGACTCATTTTCAGCAGGTGGCCGGTCTTTCGATCCCGGCAGTTATTGAGATGGTTGACGTGGCGCTGAGGTCTTACTTTTAGACGCCTTCCAGCGAACCCAACTTGACTAACCCTAACGAGGCTCACGAAGCCATCAGGGGTCTCAAGGTCGGTAAGGCTCCTGGCTCAAACGGTATACCGAATAGAGCCTTGAAGCATCTTCCCCAGCAAGCGGTATCCCTCCTGGTCCCGATCTTCAACGTAATTCTCCTCGCCCATCACTTCCCTTCCATGTGGAAGCCTGCTCGGGTGGCCTCTACCCTTAAACCGGGGAAGGATCCGGCACTACCATCATCCTATCGACCGATTAGTCTCTTGTAAAATATTGGTAAGCTATTTGAAAAGATCCTACTAGCTAGGATCGTACATGAAATAAGCTAGGGCGGACTAATGCGAGACGAGCAGTTTGGGTTTACACCCAGGCATAATATGTCCTTGCAGCTGGCCTGCCTCGTTGAAAGAATAATCAGGAACTATTGCGAAAAGAGGCTAACAGGCGCAGTTTTCCTCGACGTGGCCAAAGCCCACGATACAGTCTGGATCGATGGTCTCTTTTACAATCTAACGCTCCTCAACTTCCCGTCTTACATGGGCCACGCAATCTTATCGTACCCCCGGGGTCGGACGTTCGAAGCGTCCTTCCAGACGGCCACGTCATCTCGTCGCGGCATGCGGGCTAGTGTAGCTCAGGGTTGATTGATCTCCCCTGTACTCTTCAGTATGTATGCCAACGGCGTACCCTCACCCTCGCACCACGTCGAGGTAGCTCACTACGCGGACGACAGTCCATCATTGCCACGTCCCGCAACACGACGCTGCTCGTCAGCTACCTGGAGTCATACCTCAACGACCTTCAACTGTGGTTGAGTGAATGGATAATCGGCATTGTTTCCAAGAGCACCGCGATCATCGCGCGTGTCGGGCGGCGCTTCGTTCAACCATGAACAGTAACACTCTTCGGGAACCAATCGAATGGATCGACAGAACTCGATATCTGGGCTAACACTACATACACAACTCACCTGGTGTCCTCACATCGATCAGGTGAGGAAGAGGACTGTTCAAAGGATGGCTATGCTGAATCCCATCCTAAATATGAAGAGTGATCACTCCGTCAGGAACGGAGTCCTGCTTATATAAGCAGTTCATCCGCACCATGATGGATTATGCGTGCCCCCCGTGGAGGTCCGCCGTTCGCTCCCATGTCCGGAGGCTACATGTGTTGTAATCCAAGTGTCTCCGCCTTGTTATTTGTGCCCCCTGGTACGTATGTCACAGGCAGATACACGAGGACCTGGGTGTTCCGCTGTTTGTCGACCACACCAGAGCCCTGACTGCGAGCTTCGACTCAAAGTTAGCTGACATGGAGAACCAGGTTGTACCGCAACTCGGCAGATACTTACAATGACAGAGGGTCGACCCCGTCGTCTGAAGCGTGAGCCAAGTGCGGCAGGAGCCTTCAGGCGAGTCGAGGCCATCGCCCGCGATGGCCAAATCGACGAAACGAATCGCGTTCGGCGCTGATCAGCCGATTGCTTTTCGGCTACCCTGGCTGAGGTTTTCCGTGATTTTTTTCAGTTGTAAGGCAAATGCTAGGTTATATGATAAGTCGGGGCACGGCCCGCATTCCCCTCCCCAGGCGCGGCGGCTTCATCTAAACGCCTGACAAAGTAGCTTTTGCGAAGGAGCCAGTGTGTGCTTGGAACCCAGACAGCCAACCAACCAAAGATTATCCCTCCCATAATTAGTTTTCGCCACATAGGCACTAGTCTTTGGCAAACCAGTCAAGGCCCTCGGCCCTACTTCAAATTCGTTAGCGTTAGGGTATTCCCTTTTTAGATTTAAGGTGTCTGTTATAGAGCGCGGCGATGCGGTCAAACGCAGGAATTGCTGACAGGGGGCGTCGACTTGCGATTTGCGAAAGTTTCCTCCACCAGTTAACTCTTTGGTTTGGCTTGGCCCGAAAGGGCCGTTTTGCTGGCGAGACAGAGATAGCGGGTGCGAGAGAGCGCTACTATAATGTGGAGCGGAGAACTGAACAGGGGAAGTAGTTGTGCAGTAATGTGGGTGTCCCCACAAAACAATCGGCATGCTACAAAATTTTGTAAAAGTCCCAGAGTAGTATTAATTCTGGGGAATGACTTCAGCAATGCAAAATGGACATATTTGAAATTTTGATTGGGAGGAGTCACTCAAAAAATAAGATTCAATGGAAATAAACACAACAGATTTAGCAAGGAATTTACTAAGAGTGCAGATAGGATAGGTGTACTCAACGAGTGGGTGATTACACGTACATTTTAACAGAGAAGTATGAACGCTAATCTTCACCTGGAAACAAACTTTCTCATATATGCGGGAATCATATAGCAGTTAAAAGTGTAAAAAGTGTTCAGGAGGTCATGTTTTATGCAATGCAAGAGACTATTTTCGTGATATTATTGTTCTGTATACGCGTGTCTAAACTGAGGATTAAATTTATGATTTGGACAGCTTTTATGAAGTACTCAAGCATCCTATTGATTAATTTCCCGAGTACCACAAGCACATTTTCTTAGATTTCTGTGAAAAAGTATTGAGAGAATATACTTTCAAACTGACAACTTGGAACAAGAGTTTATATGAGATTAATAATGTTAACAGGGTTATAGCAGTAAAACTTTGCCATGAGAGGGGTGACACCAATAACACTGGACATCAAAATTTAACTTTCTTTTCGGCCCATAAACTTCAATAGGTGAACTTAGCCTACTTTTTATGCTGAATTCAGATATGTATACAGAATTTTTCTATCAGGCAGAGTTTCAAAAATACAGAGGACTCTATTTGTGCAAAATAGTACTTTACGTACTAATGAAACAGGCAGAAACGTACCTCTAAAATGTAGAGGCGTCTGACTTTTACCGGTAATTAGCTTCAGGTACATCCCTCTTCAATTTCCAGCAATAGTTTGCCAACATACTTGAGGTTCACTTGCCTTGGTACCGCTTTTCCAAATCTAAAATGTCTTGGTGAAATCTTTCACCGTGTTCGTCACTGACTTCGCCGAGATTTTCTGGAAAAAAATTCAAGTGGGACTCCAAAAAGTGGATTTTCAGACTCATATTGCATCCCATAGCTTTGTACGAACTCAACAGGCCCTGCACAACATCCTGATAGTTCGCTGCTTTGATTTCCTAAGAAGTCCTTGCAAATCCTCTTAACCCATTGGCATACTGCTTTTTATAACACATGACGCACCTATAAATACTAATTTTTAGGCGAAAATGGCAATTTTGTACATTTATATTTTATTCATGCAAAATTAATTTTTATTGACTTCAATACATA
>Ga0268261_10002791_pt1 | contig 12604 bp, 11 predicted proteins | sample TergutNc150P1_FD_190353 | JGI IMG/M metagenome (GOLD analysis project Ga0268261, IMG submission 190353) | Nasutitermes corniger P1 segment gut microbial community from laboratory colony in Florida, USA - Nc150 P1 (SPAdes) (version 2) | ecosystem: Host-associated > Arthropoda: Insects >... | reverse complement strand
CTACGGTTACAACGAAATTTGCACACATCTTAGATACATCATTTATAGAGACGAGATGTTGAACGCAAGTGACTGACTGGAGCACCGATGAACGTGGTGCAGCTGGGCAGTGTCACTGTCCGGTCAGTAAGACACAAAAAACTCTACCAGGTGCCACATTTAAAAGAAAAACAACACAACGAATTACTTTCGTACCGGCCATCGTATTTCCTTGACATTCAAGCAACCATTTTCCAACTGACCTCCCTCCCTTAGGTAGGACGCAGATCGTCAATGACGGTAACAATTGGATTATCTTTCGTTGTTGTTGCTGTTGTGTGTATGTGTGTGTGTTTGTATGTTTTTTTATTATTTTTATTATTAATAGTACAGCATGCCCCATTACATGGTAATATTACATGCTTTGTTTATCTTAATCTTTAGTTTTACAGTTGCATTTAATAATAACAAATTATACTAAGGTTATTTATGCTCGTAACATCAGCAATAAGTGTAAAGCTTACAATTTATAAAATACATACACTTTCTGAGAACTATCTTTCTATCTGTATATCTATATATGTATCTATCTATCTCTTTTATAAAAAGCGTCATTGCAGATCTGTAAAATCTATGGATTTAACAAAATTTACAAGAAATTTAAATAGTTATTGACGAGTGTTTCATTTGTCGTAGGCCAATCACCACCTGTGTTTTTTATTTGCTTTATTATATCATTCTTTTGGTTACTTAATTTCTTGCATTGAAATATTAAATGGTCTGAAGTTTGTTCTTCTTCATCGCACGGGCACATAGGATTATCCGTAATTCCAAATCTGTGGAGATATGATCTTAGCTTCCCATGTCCTGTCACCAGTATTGTAAATTCTGGGAAAATAGGAATTTTTTTCTCGTAGTCTATTCCTCACTGACGGGAAAAAAGCTTTAGTTACTGCCCCTTTCCCCGTATTTGTCCACTTCTGTTGCCACATATTAAGTCCATTTTCCTTCACTCGAGTTATAAGCACCTCTCTTGGTATTTTGTCGTATATGACTGGCCCATCTTCCACCGCAGCTTCTTTTGCGAGTTTGTCGACCAAGTCATTTCCCTCTATCCCCGTGTGTCCTCTAACCCAGCCGAAATGCATAATCCACTTTAAATGCGTTAGTGCAATAATTTTGTCTCTAATATATTCTATCAAACGGTTTCGTTTAAAATTGTTTTTCAGTAAATCCAAATTTATCTTACTGTCGGTGTATATTGCAACGCGTTTATCATTACAATGCCCTTTCTGAAGTTCTTCTAATTTTCCTAAAACTTTCAAAATTGCAATTTGCTCGGCTTGATTCTTGGAGCAGTGTCCTTGTAGTTTAAACTTCAGTTGATGTACCAACTTGCCATTCACAAACATAATTCCTGCTGCTCCAACGTTGTCTCCAATTTTACTACCGTCTATATACACTTCAGTTGTATATGTACTACCGTTCTCCACTTCTCGAATGGTTGGTAGTTCTGCAGGATGTCGCCAGTATCTTACTTCCAACGGTGCATCATATTCTGGGTTGTTAATTTTTGTTATCATGTAAGTTTGTACTTTTTGCTCCATTGTTATTTATATAGGTCGTACTCCAGCTATCACACATGAGGCATCATATGAGATAGTCCGGTACGCTTTAGCTACCTTAATGTTAATGAGTCTTTGTATTCTTTTATATTTTGTAAGGTTCTTGTTTTTCCGTATGCCTTCTATCCATATAGGTGCTCCGTACGTTAGAAGTGGGACTACTGCTACCTCGTAAATTGTCTTGAGAGCTTTATGCCCTAAACCCCAATGTACCTTTGCTGTTCTAGCCAACATATTGACAAGAGTAATTAATTTTGCCACAGTATGATCAATATGTGCATTAAAATTAAATTTGCTGTCGAGGTATAATCCTAAATATTTCATTTCTTCATGTTGTTCCAGTCTTTTGTAATTCAAGTAAATATTAACTTTCCTGTCGTCGTTCCTTTTCCTTGAAATAAATAAAACATTAGACTTTTTGTCGTTAAATTCTATTTTATTGTCAGTGGCCCATCTCTGTTTTCATTAAATCTTGATTCGCGTAATTTTCTGCTTCTATTTTACATGCTCCTCTTGTTAAAACAATTAAATCATCCGCAAAGGCTATCACTTTAGTTCGGCTATTAAATTTCAAGTTTAGAAGTAAATTATACAGAATATTCCAATATGCTGGGCCACAGCAAGACCCCTGGGGCGAACCCCTCTGGACTTTCCTTTCCGCCTTATAATTATTTATGGACAATGTTGCTTTCCTATTACTAAAATAACTTGCTGATAAATTGTATAAATTCTTGGGACATTTTACGTCTCTTAACTGCTTCAGGATGCCAGGCCACCAGGCTGCATCAAATGCCCCTTTAACGTCAAGGCTGACGATAACTGCGCATTGTTTTATTCCTAAACTTTCTTCTGTTTTAAATTTTTTAACTTCCAATGCTGCGTCAACTGTTCCTTTGTGGGGAATGAGTCCATACTGGTTATCGCTGAGGAAATCGTTGGAATACATGTGGAACAGTATCCTGTCGATCATCACTCTTTCCAACAGTTTACCCCTATATTTATTAGACTTATTGGTCGATGCTTCGATACATCATTTCATTCCTCTTTTCCTGGTTTAGTAATAGGGAGTATAACCGAATGCTTCCATTTTTTAGGAAAGTATCCCTCCTTTAGACACGTGTTGTACATGTGTGTGAAAAAAAAGGAAAAACTTGAAAAGTTCTTGTTAGAATGTCGCTGGTTAATCCATCCTCTCCAGGAGCCTTTTTCGGGTTGAATTTTTTCAAACTAGCTATTATTTCTTCCTTCGTAAAAGCTTTATCATCAGCCGTGTCTGGTGGCTCTTGAACATCCTTCCTAATTTTCCTGTGGAGTTCGTTGTCGCTATCTTCTCTGTCGTCAGATACGAAGTGTTCAAGCATGTGCATTATTGTACTCCTCGTGTCTGTAGTGTACGTCCCATCTTCTTTCTCGAGTGTAGTCAATCTGGCGGTAGTTCTCATTTTTCCGGCTGCTATTTTATACACTATATTCCAGTCATTTATCGTGCAGAAATTTTCCATGATTTCAGCTTTCCTTCTTGCATTTTACCTTCATACTCACGTCTTCCATCAAAGTACTTTTCTTTCCTCTTCTGTCTTAGATTCTCATTATTAGTAGTTCTTTGAAACCTCCTTCGTAAAGCATTTGTCCTCCTCAACACCATTAATTATACTGTCCACCACGAAACGGCAGTCTTTTTAATTAAATGCTTCACTCCTCTTGATACCTTAAATGCTGTTTTACACGCTGCTCTGATGCAAGAGATAGCAGTATCTACTAATTTATCCACGTCCTCATAAAAGTTTATTTTATTACACAACTCCTAGTCTATTTTCTCCAAGCCTTCCTTTTTGTTCCCACAGTTGAATTTAGTAATCATACTGGATGCTGGAATGGAATCAAACTTTCCAAAGTCCTCATTCTTTACTATATACCTAATCCCCACACAATCTGTATTATTAATAGGTTTATCCTGCCTCAACATTCCGAGGTTAAATGTTAAGATTTTATGATCTGAGCAACTTTCTCGTATACCGCATGTCCAATCAATTATATGCCTTAGCAACTGATTAATAACAATCGTTACGTCTACGTAACTACTACCTCTTGTTGTTTCAAACGTTGGTTCTGACCTGTCATTTACTATGTACAGGTTAGAAATGGTTAAAAAATCTTCCAAAACTTTCCCTCGTTGATTCGTTATTGTGTCGTACCATGTTTTACTTCTAGCGTTGCTACCAGCTGCTATTAGTAAACCTTGTCCCTTTAAATAATTTAAAATTTGTTCTGTTTTCCTAATATTCATTTCAATGTCTTCTGTAATATCAAAGTATAAACTTATTCCAAAGAATTTTGTGTTCCTGCAACTTATTTCTGCCCCAACGCAGTCTTCGTCAGAAAATTGTGTAATAAGTACTACATCTATTTCTTTATTGTTTACAAAAAGCGCTGATCGTTTCCTTCCATTACCACTCACATAAGCTCTAAGTGATTTAGGTATTCCGGCCAAATGATTGCGTATATTGTAGGGCTCTTGTACAAAAACAAGATCTATTTGATTGCCGCTCATCATACGGACCAGATTATTCGTTGGTGCCCGCTTGTGTTGTAAATTGGCTTGTAGACAACGCAGGGGTTTCTTAGTGTGGGATGTAGACGCCATTGTCAGTAGTCAGTGTTGAGTCTGTACTCAGCTAGTACTGCTTGCAGTCTTGGGCAGTTTTTGTCCCGGGACGAGTGACACTCACTTATCTTTTCTCCTTTGGTGTATCGGTTGTATGTCACACAATTAATGCATTTGTAGTGCATTTCCGGAGCTGTGCCCTCCTTTAGCTTGTGTTTCCCAGCACACAGGGGGCAGGTTTCCTCATCTCTGCAGTCTTGGTGTGTGGTTAAATCGACTACACTTAAAACATCTTCTCGCCACTAAGTAGTCGTCTGTGCTACACATGAGCCATCCTAGTTTTAGTTTTGTGTGAAGAGGTTTCTTCCGCGTGCCTGAGCAGACTTCTATAACCATATTTACCCGTCCCTGTTTGGTTCTAAACGAGAATTTAGCCGCAATGTCCCCCTGTATCAAACCTAATTCTGGGTTTTGGGTCATAATGGTTTCCTCCAGGTTCTCCACATTAATATCCTGGGGTACGTTGTGTATCACCATCCTAGGGTTCCTAAGTTTCGGGACAGTTACTTCTAGATCGTTCCCACATTTGTCTCTGATTGAGCTAAGTAAATTAGCTTCTTCTGAGGTTCGAGTTTCTATGAGGATCCTACCGTACTTCAGTGACTTGAAGGACTTGACTCCTAAATTCATTGCCGTTGGGTTTATGCTTGTTTTCACAACAGATTTAATTGCTTCTGCGGAGAAATTAATTTTAGATTTCACCAGTAGCTTTAACCGTTTCTCTGTGCTTGTGCGAACCGCCTCGGAGTAAAGCTACTTTGCTCCGCCGCTAGGTGGCAGCTGGCGTTGTAGGTAGCCCTCAGAAGTTAGCCATGAAAGTAGTAAGGGTCCGGGTATACCGAGTGACGTCACATGTAAACAAACCTAACCTTGAGCTCCCTCCGTAAATAAACCTAACCTTCCCCTCCCTCCCGCTTGTCCTTAGGCGACAAACATAACCCCAAGACACTATGGCGTCATGGCTTAACCTAACTTTAACTTGTTATTATTTACAAACCTAACCCTCCCCACCCTTGTTTTTCAGTTTTCAAGTACGGGTCTTGTGCAAACGAACACGAGTCCATTTATTATAGCTATGATCGTTACTTTTTAATATTGTTTTAACAGACGGTGGTGACGGTGTTTCACAGCGTTTTTCCCACAATTCAAGGGGTACTAAAATCATACGATGTAACGCCATTTAGTTAATTATTACCGCCTATTAGTGATCCTATAACACATGACAAAACACTGGTAAGTAAAGGAGCTATAAACCCGCCTTTTTGAACTAAAAGTTTCCGTTTACTTTTAAAACTAATCTTTGGGTTTACCAACGCACGTAAACGATTTTTATATTTACTTAAATAGCAAACAGTGTGCTAGTCCGCCATATTGTAATAAGTTCAAAGTTCAAAATGGCGCTTTTTTACATCAAACCAATAATAAGTTAGGTTTAAAATTACCGTTATAGACGCCATATTTAAAAATGGAAGTCTTATTCAAATAGTAAATGTTTAAGTTAGTATTAATTTAAAATTACCCCTCTAGCAGCCATATTGTAACATGGCCGCGTTATACAAATAACAAGTTAGGTTTAAAATTACAGCACGCGTCCGCCATATTTAAAAATGGCCGTCTTATTCAAATAGTAAATGTTTAAGTTAGTATTAATTTAAAATTACCGCATTAGCAGCCATATTGTAACATGGCCGCGTTATACAAATAACGAGATAGGTTTAAAATTACCGCGCATGTCCGCCATATTGCCAAAAATCAAAATGGCGCCTTTGTTTACCATAACCAGTTAAGCACGGCGTCACACTGTCTACCTCATTGTTTACATAACAGCCTGGGGCTGTTTACACCACGTTACAATAACAAGTTAAAGTTAGGTTAAGTACGGCGTCACACTGTCTACCTCATTGTTTAAATAACATCGCCTAAGGGTGTTTACACCACGTGACAATAACAAGTCAAAGTTAGGTTTACAGGAAAGGTCATTCACCCCTCCGCCATCTTTGTTGACATAACATAGCCTCGGGCTGTTTACACAACGTGACAATAACAAAAGTTTCAAAATAATAACAAGTCAAAGTTAGGTTTATAGGAAAGGTCACTCACCCCTCCGCCATCTTTGTTGACATAACATAGCCTCGGGCTGTTTACACAACGTGACAATAACAAAAGTTTCAAAATAATAACAAGTCAAAGTTAGGTTTACAGGAAAGGTCACTCACCCCTCCGCCATCTTTGTTGACATAACATAGCCTCGGGCTGTTTACATCACGTGACAATAACAAGTTAGTTAGGTTTAGAGGCAAGGTCATTCACCCCTCCATCTTTGTTGACAACGGCCTAAAGGCCTAAACAAGGGTGGGGAGGGTTAGGTTTGTAAATAATAACAAGTTAAAGTTAGGTTAAGCCATGGTGCCATAGTATCTGGGGGTTATGTTTCTCGCCTAAGGGCAAGGGGGAGGGAGGGGAAGGTTAGGTTTATTTACGGAGGGAGCTCAAGGTAACGTCTGTTTACGTGTGACGTCACTCGGTATACCCGGACCCTTACTATTCATGAATCGTTCCTACATGTCATTGCGCGCCCCGTTATGTCGGCGACCCTGCTATTCCTTAAGCTCCTCCTTGGCTTTGTTTAGTTCGATCTCCAGTCGATTTATTTCCATATTCTGCTCTTCTCCCCTGTTCTTTACATTAATAAGGATACTTCTTAGTGTACTTACAGATTCCACTATGTCCTGTTTTAGGTCTTTTATTAAGCTGCCGCTCTTTTCCGTTATTTGTAATTGTATGTATGTATGTATGTATGTATGTATGTATGTATGTATGTATGTATGTCTATATGTATGTATGTATGTATGTATGTATGTATGTATGTCTATATGTATGTATGTATGTATGTCTACGTATGTATGTATGTATGTATGTATGCGAGCATGTGTGTCTGTGTTTGTATGTATGTATACCAAATCTACTAATAATTGCTTCACATAATGTAACAAACGTGCACGATACGGATATTTGGTGTTGGGTACTACTTACTACTGCAGTCACATGTCGGTCAGTCCCAGCACTGCACGGCAGACTATTTTCAGTTATTTCTCAAACGTGTACACGTGCGTCACTGTTCTAAAAAAAGTATTTCCTTTCCAAAGTGCACTTGAACAAGGTCACTAATTACGTAAGAGTTGCTTAAGGGGAACCAAATTTACATTTAAGGAGAAACCGAGCAGAAGCTGGAGACCGCTACCTTACCGTCATTTTTCATGGAGAAGCCACAGTTGTTGCTGCTAGTGCTGCTCGGTCTGCGGACCTACACCAGCTGCCTAAAGCTACGTAAGTACTGGCACCCCAGTTTGGGGCACAGAAAATTTTAGTGCTCGCCGATAGAGGACACAAACCTGCGAAGACAAAATGACAGAGAAAGAAAGAAATATGTTTAAGATGTATCAAAAGACCACACAACAGAAGCACTTTTAATTTCGGGGTACAGAGAGAACGAATTTATTAGAAGTTCACAAGCTTTCGCTCGTTCGTCTATCTGGCAGGAATATTAATAAAAATAAAATGTACATAAAGATGTTAGAATTGTGACAGTTCTGAAAGAAAATAAGGAAAGCCAAATTTTCATGTCTGGTTTTTTGACCTGGATTAGGCTGGATGTCTCAGCTCGTACCGCGAAGTGAACACTCTATGTCTCGGTTATAAAAACAAACCAATCAGTGCTGTACAGTGAAATAATCGATGTTTGTTCTCAGATCCACACAAACCACGTAAATAAACTGTGTGGGAAGAACGTAGAATGTAGAACTTACCGCGCAGTAAACACACTCCGTCTGTTATAAAAACAAGTCATTTAATGCTGTACAGTAAAATTATCGTTGTTTGCTATCACATCAACACAAAAGACAAACAAACTGTGTGGACAGAACGTAGAATGTAGAACGTACCGCGCAGTAAACACAGTCCGTCTCAGTTATGAAAACCAGGCAGTTAATATTGTACAGTGAAGGAATCGCTGTTTGTTCTCACATCCACACAAAACACATACACACACTGTGGGGGCAGAACGTAGAATGTACCGCGCAGTAAACACACTCCGTCTCAGTTATAAAAACCAACCAGTGAATGCTGTACAGTGAAATAATCGCTGTTTGTTCTCAGAGCCACACAAAACACATAAATACACAGTGTGGGCAGAACGTTGAATGTAGAACGTACCGCGCAGTAAACACACCGTCTCAGTTATAAAAACCAACCAGTCAATGCTGTACAGTGTAATAATCGCTGTTTGTTCTCAGAACCACACAAAACACATGAACACACTGTGTGGGCAGAATGTAGAATGTAGAACGTACCGCGCAGTAAACACACTCCTCAGTTATAAAAGCCAGTCAGTCAATGCTTTACGGTGAAATAATCGCTGTTTGTTCTCCGATCCACATAAAACACATAAACACACTGTGTGGGCAGAACGTAGAATGTAGAACGTACCGCACAGTAAACACACTCCGTCTCAGTTATAAAAACCAACCAGTCATTTAATGCTGTACACTGAAATAATCGCTGTTTGTTCTCAGATCCACACAAAACACATAAATACACTGTGTGGGCAGAACATAGAATGTAGAACGTACCGCACAGTAAACACACTCCGTCTGTTATAAAAACCAACCAGTCAATGCTGTACAGTAAAATAATCGCTGTTTGTTCTCAGATCCACATAAAACACATAAATACACTGCGTGGGCAGAACGTAGAATGTAGAACGTACCGCACAGTAAACACACTCCGTCTCAGTTATAAAAACCAACCAGTCAGTCAATGCTGTACAGTGAAATAATCGCTATTTGTTCTCAGATCCACACAAAACACATAAATACACTGTGTTGGCAGAACGTAGAATGTGGAACGTACCGTGCAGTAAACACACTCCGTCTCAGTTATAAAAGCCAACCAGTTAATGCTGTACAGTGAAATAATCGCTGTTTGTCCTCAGATCCACACAAAACATAAATACACTGTGTGGGCAGAACGTAGAATGTAGAACGTACCGCGCAGTAAATACACTCCGTCTCTGTTATAAAAACCAACCAGTCAATGCTGTACAGTGAAATAATCGCTGTTTGTTCTCAGATCCACACAAAACACATAAATACACTGTGTGGGCAGAACGTAGAATGTGGAACGTACCGTGCAGTAAACACACTCCGTCTCTGTTATAAAAACCAACCAGTCAATGCTGTACAGTGAAATAATCGCTATTTGTTCTCAGATCCACACAAAACACATAAATACACTGTGTGGGCAGAACGTAGAATGTGGAACGTACCGTGCAGTAAACATACTCCGTCTCTGTTATAAAAACCAACCAGTCAGTCAATGCTGTACAGTGAAATAATCGCTGTTTGTTCTCAGATCCACACAAAACACATAAATACACTGTGTTGGCAGAACGTAGAATGTAGAACGTACCGTGCAGTAAACACACTCCGTCTCTGTTTTAAAAACCAACCAGTCAATGCTGTACAGTGAAATAATCGCTGTTTGTTCTCAGATCCACACAAATCACGCAAAAAACTGTGTGGGCAGAACGTAGAATGTAGAACTTACCGCGCAGTAAACACACTCCGTCTGTTATAAAAACCAGTCATTTAATGCTGTACAGTAAAATTATCGTTGTTTGCTATCACATCAACACAAAAGACAAACAAACTGTGTGGACAGAACGTAGAATGTAGAGCGTACCGCGCAGTAAACACAGTCCGTGTCAGTTATGAAAACCAGGCAGTTAATATTGTACAGTGAAGTAATCGCTGTTTGTTCTCACATCCACACAAAACACATACACACACTGTGGAGGCAGAACGTAGAATGTACCGCGCAGTAAACACACTCCGTCTCAGTTATAAAAACTAACCAGTGAATGCTGTACAGTGAAATAATCGCTGTTTGTCCTCAGAGCCACACAAAACACATAAATACACAGTGTGGGCAGAACGTTGAATGCAGAACGTACCGTGCAGTAAACACACTCTGTCTCAGTTATAAAAACCAGTCAGTCAATGCTGTACAGTGAAATAATCGCTGTTTGTCCTCAGATCCACACAAAACACATAAATACACTGTGTCGGCGGAACGTAGAATTGTGTATATTAAACTGGTGGTTCGTTTAGTGACCACTGGGCTGTGAAGGGTTCAATATTAAGTTACCGGTTTGGTATTGCAATTTTTGAGCACTGTTTACCAAAATCAAATTATTTGAAAAGAAGAAGATAAAATTACGTAACGAAAGGCAAAGACATTCTGTGGAACACAAAACAGCTATTATCCACCGTGTTTTAAAAATACATTCAATTTCCTTATTGCCAGAAGAGATAAAAGGAATTTATTTGGGTTTTGTTAGGTGCGTTAAAACCTAAAGAGAGCATCCGACTGACAGAATACAAATGATCTCTTATATGGTGCACCAGGATAATGAGACTGAACACACACACACACACACACACACACACATAATCTGGCTCACTTCCTGATAAACACTTGATATACATCTGTAACTCAGCAAAGCATTACACAACATGGAACCCAACACACAGCGACACATTACAAGACCCTTGGCCTGCCTTCACCACTCACCCAACAGCATTTACAAGATAAGACACAAACCGAATTTAGACCGTCTTGACCTTCGAAGACCAAACCAAGAATTAACCAAAACCAGTTTCAGGCTTTCTGATAGGGTAAGACAGGGAGGGGAAAGGAGGAAAACGGAATACATTGCGCAGGTAACGAACTCTCGTCCCCAAACTCCTGTGCGGGAACTGTTCGACAACTAACATGGCACAAGTGGAAAGCATTTAGATTCTGGCATCTGCTATGACACCGTACAGTCTGGTTCCTGGTTATTGACGATGGAGTTAAGTGTTGGCTTCTTTCTACCCTGAATACGTTTACTAGCAACGCATCCTGGCCATGTTTGTAACAGCTGACTACAAGCAATAGAATCAAAGTTCACGTTTAGCACCAAATGGTCACCACAATCACCTGACATCATACGAGGGGGTGCCGATAAGTCCATAGCCCGACCAGGAAGGAAACAAGCTACAGAGACCAAACTCGGGATTTATTCAACATACTCCCCATGAAGTTCAACACACTTCTTAGCACATTTTCCTAAGTTTTGCAAACACCAAAAAAAAAAAAAAGTCAGAACGTTATCCCTCTAACCAGTTCTCCGCGGCAGCAATCACCCTCGAAAAGCGAGGCAACAGACCCTACCCGCAGCCAGACGAATCTCTCTCACAACCCACTGTAGTTTTTATTTCACATAATTTTAATATCCCCCGTTCACATTTATATCTTCCTATTAACCCTTTTCCTACATAATTTCGGTTAAAAACTTTGTACGAATTTCTCATATTTCTCACAGGCGGCACACGCTTCACCCGTCTTAACCATTCTTCATCTCCCTCATGCCCATTAAACATTAGACATTTGTGCGACTACTCATTACAGGTGCTGCCTCAAGATAAAGTGGAGGCATCTGAAAACGTTAGGCCAAGGCTCATATTTCGATTCAGAGCCTCGCACTTTCCAACAACGGTTAAGAACCTCAAATCTCTAAGCAGTGATTCAGACCCTGAAATCTGTAAACTGACAATCACAGCCTCATAACTTTAAGCAGTGATTCACAGCCTTACAATTGGAAGCAGTCATTCAGAGCCTCAAATTCGTAAGCACTGTTTCAGAGACTCATTGACCCAAGAGCTTTATACGTTTAACGGGAGCCTCAAACGTCTAATCCATTTGTGCCAAGCACATTACCGTCTTCATGCTTGTGTGTTCCAGCTGCTTACATCAAGCCATGTTCTCGCAATGACCCGAACATCAACGCATGCGCCACGCAGCACGCCATTTATGCAATTCCTCACCTTATCAATGGTAAGTACGCCCTGCATGAGGCTCACTCTCTACGGTCTCCTAATAAAGGCAAAGCTGAAGTTGTCCCTACATGTCACGCAGACGAATGATGCAGTGAAGGTACAGCTCCACGTATTCCTAAACTCTGTACTAAACGAAGGTAGGCGGTCATCTTCACACGATGGCCAGTGGGTCCGGACAAACAGTGCCGGATCGCACTGGACAGAAATACGCTTTGGCCCTTGGGTCATTCGAGAAGCAATAACACTCATATGAGAGAAGCAACCCCAATAAACACGCGTTTAGCTGTGTCCTTGCGTTCTTTAGCTGTGTCCTTGCGTTCTTTAGCTGTGTCCTTGCGTTCTTTAGCTGTGTCCTTGCGTTCTTTAGCTGTGTCCTTGCGTTCTTTAGCCACTGGTGA
>Ga0268261_10002790_pt1 | contig 12604 bp, 12 predicted proteins | sample TergutNc150P1_FD_190353 | JGI IMG/M metagenome (GOLD analysis project Ga0268261, IMG submission 190353) | Nasutitermes corniger P1 segment gut microbial community from laboratory colony in Florida, USA - Nc150 P1 (SPAdes) (version 2) | ecosystem: Host-associated > Arthropoda: Insects >... | reverse complement strand
TGTATGTATGTATGTATGTATGTATGTATGTATGTATGTATGTATGTATGTATGTATGTATGTATGTATGTATGTATGTATGTATGTATGTATGTATGTATGTATGTATGCATGCATGCATGTATGTGTGTGTTTGTGTGTGTTTATGTGTGTATGTATGTACTACGTATGTATGTATGTATGTATGTATGTACATATGTATGTATGTAAGTACGTGTGCATTATGCATTCGTGCATCCATTCATGTATGTATTTATATATGTACGTATTTATGTATGTAGGCCCTATGTATGGTGTATATATGTGCGTTTCTAGGTACGAAATTGTGCATTAATGTATTAACTCGACGCTGTTATTCGAAGTTACAAATTGATAACAGCTGCCTCCATGCTCACAGGACAGTTGTCACCGTGGCTGGCCATCCGCAACAGTGTGATTTATTAGAGGGTTACACTTTGTACTCACCATTATATTGCCGAGTCGACAGCAGACACTTGCGAGGTGTGAGTCGAAATCCGAAGTAATGTAACAAAATTTAAAACAATCCTGAATAACATTTTTTGCATACCATGTAAAATTACCTCTATCAGACGTCAAATATTAAATTTATTGTATCTGAACACCATCATCATTTTAATGCGGATGTTTGAGAACGGGGCGTTAAGAATAACAGGGAGAAAGCAACAGAAGACCGGAGAAAATTACATTATGAGATACTTCATAATTCTTAATCCTCACTATTAGGGTAATAGGTAGAGCATATAGCACGTAAGAAGACCATAGAAATACAGACGTTTAGTGAAAAAGGACGCTTGCTGTAGGTGTAGGCCTAAATTTCGAGGATAATACTACAATGGATGAGAGCGAAATATGATTTGATGGCGTGAATTGGATACATTCGTTTCAGAATGGGGTCTAGTGGCCGTCGCTTATGAAACGGGCAATGAAACTTCATGAACCGTTAAGGTCAGAAATTTCGTACTGAGCGACAGTCAGATTCTGAAGAAGAAATCTGTTCCTTGGAGTTATACGTTGTTACCGATGATCCTGGTTCGAAATCAGATCAGAGATATGCTCGGCGGAGGGACAGTCAAAATTACATTTGAGAGAATTAAGTATAAAGTTAGGACTTCGAGCAAAAAGAATTCCAGTTTGTGTACAATATATTGGTACACTGGGAGGGTGCGGACTTCAAGGTTGTAAGTTCACGTCAGTGTTTGTCACGCGGAGGAATTCGGCCTACTCTTAGCCAAGGGTTGTGACCTTACCGCCACTCTGACCCACTGTAAACAAAAACATTCCCTGAAGCTTTCGGCATACATCCATCGGACAGCTCTTTATGCTTGATCAGGGATTTGGCCGAGAAGCTAGCCCATGCTGGGTTCGGAGACAATTCTTGGCTGGCACTCGTGCGAGCAACTTGATAGGAAAGTCTGCGATGATAATAAACAGGTGTTTTGATAAAATGTTCTAACAGTGCCCGACACAAATAATTTAGCTGTGATAATTGAACTTACGTGAATCAAATAGCTGTGGCAATAAACTTGAAGTGGCCTAACCTCGACTATCCTTTTTATCTAGTCGACAGACCTACACTTAATGTTTCCTGTGACCACCAAACGTAATATTACCTGAGTGGAGTTAGCGCTCCCGAATATTTGGCCGGTTATAATAATTTTACACTTGTTCTGCCTATATTCAGACTGGATGTTTAGTTCTTCAATCCGCCACCGGTTTAGACAAATGACCGAAATGTCATAGGGGAATTACGCTGTTAAATATGGCAAGTTTTATCCTGTGAATGGGGCGTGTAGCATGTCCAGAAAAAAAGAAATACACATATAATTTGAGTGTGGCAGGTGACGCTTCGGAAAATGAAGTGTTGGTGGAAAAGTAATATTCAAATTAATCTTAAGGCAAGCAGATGTTAACATATGAATTGCACTGCGCTAATTCACAATAGGAACCAGGGATGGGCGCTTTCGGTCACGGCAAGGAACACTCTGGTTCCATCCACAAAAACAGGAAACATCATCAGCTGAGTCACTGCTATACCGTTGTGTCATTGTTTCGGTTTCCCTGCCCACACAGTTGTACTTTCTTGCTGGAAATCGCCACATCTCAAGACAGTACACCGTAGAGCAGTTACAAGTAACATTGGCCTGCAGGTTACAACTCTGCTGAAAGTAAATCCTGAACAACTCCATTTCATTTCACTGCGCTTCATTTTCCTAAAATCTGTTTTAAAAATATCCTCCCAAAGGGCCTGAACTTCGGAAATTTGTCTCAACCAAAACTGTGGGCATTTCTTTCTCACGTCCAGTCCATCGCAACGACTTTCTTTGACGTTCGTATAACACAGAAGCCTAAGAAATAGAAATATAGATCTTCTTTGTTTTATAATTTTCTCCACTCCCGGGACTTTGTTCCGTTTGGTTATAAGTCCTGCGAAATCAAGGTGGCTGTATATGGACTTGGAAAAAGAAATGAATGTCCAGAAGCGCACAGGGAAGACCATAAAGCCTTCCACGCATCCGTGATTTCACGGTACGCGATTCCTGCTTGCTTGATGGCGTTTGCGGGTTAGTGGTTTTAAGAGATTCGTCACATCTTTATATTCATCACAGTCTGTGTGACGACTGGCTTCAGAATGGACATCGGCATTGCTTGTTTATTTGAAGAAGAAGCTAATGATAATATTGTGTTCTTAATTTCTAGGCACCGGAAAGAAAGGCAGTACTTATTTAATGAAAGATAAAAAGAAGGAAGCTTTAATGTTTTAATTAGGTGACATCTGATTGAAAATTAAGCCAAATATAGAGAAGACTTCCGAGTTTCCTGTGATTCTTAATTTAAACCGTTACATCTCACAACATTCGTGTTAATGCCGTGAAATGCAATTCCACGGAATTTTTAAAACAAATTTATTCGAGTTGCGTAGTTCGCTGAATCAAGTCTATAAGTCTAAATCAGTTACATTTAAGTTTTTTAATGAACATTACAGTTTGTGTTTCGTTTCCGCAAATGGACTATATATACTTACGTTCTTTCCAGAAAACTATTGTCCAGAAATTTCAAATTCTTAGTGTTCTAATCCCTTCCTCAATTTGTTTTCCTTTTGCTTTAAACGTCTCTTATTGTCATTCATCTTGTTTTGTAATATGTAGGTGTAAGATATTAATCAATTACACAAGATAATTTTAAAAATATGCGTACATTTAATTTCTTACACGTTCGTGGCAACTGGAGAAAGCTGCAGATGGTAAGCCTTTCAGTACAGAACAACTCACATTTGGATGAGTGCAATTATAACAGGCACTTTAAAAGCATTTTTTTTTTCAAAATACAGACAACAGCAATACTTCCTACTAAACAGAAATTATTACAAATGGTGGATGAAAGATACCATCAGAAATGAATTTCCCTAACTGCTGTGGCTCCTTAGAAGACAAGCACAACCTGTCAGCCCTGATCACACTGGGTATCTATATTTTCATTACAAAAACATTTTTCTTCTGCTTTACTTAATCTGTGGGTGCATACAACAGATTACTGGCTGTAGCTGTCGGCGCATATGAGAAAGCAGTGATGCAGGGTTACGCACGAAGTCAGCCTCAGTAAAATACATCTCGCATGTCACGTTTTAATTTCCTGCACATCCGGCCATTTGCTCGGTACGGACAGAGTTTCGACACACATCAGTATAAGAAACAATGCGTTTAAGTTAACAAGCCTCTTAATGAGGCAAAATCCAAGAGAATGGTCAAAGTCGGAATCACAAAAAACCGCCGTCGATCTAGGACATGTGGAAACTTATTTGGTATTTTGTCAGTATTTCAGAATTTTTTAAATTCCAATTGCAGTTCTTCAAAAACAGCAGAGAACCTTGTAATGGCGACTTGCATGCCGCAGTGTAATGGATGTATTCCACTCCCTCATAAAGACCAAAGTAACATGGTCTTGCTCTTCCGAAAGACAATATATCTCGGGCGCGAAAAGGAGGTAACGCTACATACAACACATGTAGCATCAGAGGTACTTGCCAGAACTATATCTGAAGCAACGAAGACACTGTAGGTTCGCAGCTGTAGTATGTGACTAAAACCACTTAAAAACAAAATTTCCAGCCAGTCTTAAAATATATTTTTGTTATTACTATGTACTGATACCATTCCATTCTGTGGCACGTATTATAAACAAAATAGGCCAGGTACTATAACTTAACACTGTAGCGCATTCGCATGACGCTTATACCTCCTCGGCTGTTCTGACAGCCTGAAGCCATTTCACTCGAGAGAGCTTTTATGGTGATTTAATGTCCCAGAAAACAATAAAACGCAGCGAGATCTTCATGTAAAGTCACCGAAATTGTTGCTCGTTTGTAACGACATTTGGATTTTCTCGACATGTTTTCAGAAACACCCCTAAAATTTAATGGAAATCCGTCTAGTGGGAACCGCAGTATTACATGCGGACGGGCGGGCATGACGAAGTGAATAAGTGCTTCCAGCGTCTATGGGAACGCGCGTAATAAACAAAATACATTTTTTTCTGTAGCGAAGCGACCCAAGGCAGGTCATGGCCTCATTCTTGAGATTTCTATATCACACACAACGACGCACCACAGTCGGTAGGACTCCTCTGGACGAGTGAGCAGCTCGTCGCAGAGACCTCTACCTGACAACACACGACACTCACAACAAATATCCATGCCCCCGGTGGGATTCAAACCCACGATCTCAGTAGGCGAGCGGCCGCAGACCTACGCCTTAGAACGCGCGGCCACTGGGACCGGCAAATAAAATACATGTTATACAAAATGGCCACTTCTACCCAAAGACAAAGCCCTCGCGTCCCGAACGTTTATTTTGACATCTCTATCCTTGTAAGTTATGTTACTTAAGGGGTACAGAGTTGGCAGAATTCTCACTTAATCAATTACATTTTCATCCAAACATCATTAAAACATTTGCGTGGTCCGCAGACCTTTATAATAGGTACGCGAGGCGCAACATGGACCAGTGATAATTTACGTTTGATCATGTTCAATCAAGTGCGTGTGTTTCAACAAACCACATACATATCGTACGTTCCCAACAATCAACTTTCGTGTGAACACGGAATAATGCATCACCTTCCACAAGTTTAAGGATGAGGGGTTCTTGAAAATCAACGTTTAAGGCGGGTACACGCAACTTCTCATACATAAATGCGATAATGCGATACTGTCATCATCAGCTCCCTCAAACACATGTTAGAACAGCCCACTCCCGATTCCTTCCAAATTCATAACAATCGTGTCACTCGATCAAAGCTCGTTTAAAGCCACAGCAATCGATGCGGCTGCGACAGGCCCCACATTTGGGGAGGGGGCGACGTGAAAAGTCTGGTTTTACTTCATATTTTCTGTCTGGCACAATTTCTATCTGCACCGTAGATTCGGGTCTACGCGTACGTTGGGCCATAAAATGTACCTTGCATAGGGCCCTGAAGTGTACGAAATCGGCCATGCAATCGACGTCATATGAAGTACACAGTTAACACCTACGTTTTGTAAATAAAAAAATACTTAATGAACACATTATTATGGTGATGATGATAACACCTGACGTAAACATGAGAATGTGTTTTATTGTTGTGAGTAGTGTGAATAAAGAACCAGTTTGTACATTTAGTGTATATACGTCATAACCCTACATTTCCTCACAATTCCTAGAGCAGATACTGATCAAGTAAGCGTGGCAGAATGGGTTCGAGATACTGACACATTACAACAAATTACTTCCACGTTCTTTCACTTACTTAGATTTCATCGCCAGAAGAATGCAAATCATCTGAAACAGCACTCTTTATTTCTACATCATAATTAACTCTTCTGCTACTTATATTTACTGCCCATTTCTGTTCAGGCAGCTTTTTACACATTGATGTATTACTAACTGACTGACTGGCTGGCTGACTGATGACACTGAGCAGAGTCTTTCTTGAGAAGCTAACAGCTATTCGAGAAATTCCCCGCGTTATATGGAACTCGAAGGTCCATTAACAGTTTCAAAAGAACTGCCTTTAGCTTCTATTCCGAGCCAGCTTAATCCAGTCCACGCCCACAAATTATTTTTTTTCAGATCTAACTTAATATTATCTACCCAGATCTTACAAGTGGTCTCTTTCCCTCAGGATTCCTCATCAAACCCACGTATTTACCTCTCGTCTCTCCCACACGTGTCACATGCCCTTACATCCCATTTTTCTTGATTTGATCACCCAAATAATGTTTGGTGAGGAGCAGAGGTCATGAAAATCATACGCAATTTTTTCCGCCCCCCCCCCCCCCCCTGTTACCTCGTCTCTCTTCGGCCCAAACATCTTCCTCCGCGCCCTCAGCCTCTGTGCCTCCCTCACTGTGAAAGACCAAATTTCACACCCACAGAAACGACAGGAAAAAACATTCTTCGGTACATATTAATAATTACGTATATTTAAATCTATTAATATTTATTAATATTAATATTAATATTTAAATATTTTAAATATTCTGTATCGAATGTTAGCAAGCATATCCCGAGTTCACTCTATTCTTAATTTCTTCGTGAATGCAATTTTGATTTTTTTAAATGTCGTTTCCAATATCTCAACGTTGCCACACTTACCAAGAATTTGTTACCTGTCTTTATATTGTGATATCGTCCTTCATTCTATTCACGAGACACAAAGATATACTTAGTTTTCTCAGCCTTTTCTTCTAGATCAGCTTCTTTACTAGCGACTAATAAAGCTTGTGTGGTTTTCTTTATGCTATCGTGCGTATCTTTTCGCCAGATAAACTAACATTATCAGCACAGATCACAAGCTGACAGTCTACCATTATTCCAATCCCTCCTGATTTGCTTGCACTTTCTAATAGTGTACTGTAAAGCATGGATCTCCAACCCGCGGCCCGTTAGGCTGTATTATGTGGCCCCCAACCAAATTCGTAAATTATGTACGTATTGTACAAGCCACGCGGTAATTTAGACGGTTAGGGACACCACTTACTGTTATTTTGCCACATGCGTCCAGGGAATCTGCCCACAATAAAGAGCATAGCCCTTTGCCATAAAAAGTATCTCCTTTTTACATAACATTCTAAATAGGAATATAACAGACAAGTGTTTCCCTATCTGGCATTAAATATAGTTTTCATTCACACATTTTATTAACATAAATAGTTTCATATAATGATGGTTCAAAAGACAGTTTTCATGAGGAATTAAAGCAGATATTTTGTCATTTTCATAAGTACCATATGATAATTCTATTAGGAGATGTTAGTGCAAAGGTAGAGAGAGAGAATATTTTCAAACCGACAAGTGGGAATGAGAGTCTACATCAGAATAGTAATGATAATGGTGTTAGAATAATCAACTTTACAACATAAAAAGTCTAGCTGTTAAGAGCTCGATGTTCCGGCACCGAAACATTCATAATGTACTTGGACCTCTCCTGACTTGAAGACTCACAACCATATTGATCACATATTGACAGATACGAGATGGCATTCGAGTATTCGATGTACGATCTTTCAGGGCAGCTGACTGTGACGCTGATCACTGTCTAGTAGTTGCAAAAGTTAAGGAAAGATTGGTAGTAAGTAAACAAGAAGCACGGAAGTTTAATGTGGAAAGATTTAAACTCCGGAAGCTAAATGAGCTGAAGGTTAGAAAACAATATCAGATTAAGATATCAAACAGGTTTGCAGCTTTCGAGAACTTAAGTGATAGCGAGGACGTAAAGATGGTTTGGGAGAACATTCAAGAGAATATCAAAACTTCTGTTAAAGAGAGTCTAGATCTGTAGGAATTGAAGCAGCATAAACCATGGTTTGATGAAGATCAAAGGAAACAGGTTAAAAAGGAGTCGTTACAGGATCCAAACCAAAGCAATGTACGTAATCTAAAGAATGTTAAAACGTGAAGCTAGCATACATTTCAGGAACAAAACAAGGACCATCTGACAGCTAAAATCGATTAACTTGAAACTAACAGTAAGATGAAGTATATAAGAGACTTGTATAGGGGCATCAATGATTTTAAGAAGGGTTACCAGCCTAGAACTAGTATACTAAAGAATGAGAATGGTGATTTGCTTGCAGACTCCCACGGTATTTTGGCTAGGTGGAGGAACCATTTCTCTCAGCTGTTCAATGTACATGGAGTAGGTAATGTTACGCAGACAGAAATACATACAGCAGAACCACGAGCGCCTGTGCCGAGTGCCTTTGAGTTTGAAATGGCTATGGAAAAGCTAAAAGGACACAAATCACAATGTACTGATCAAATCCCAGCAGAATTGATTAAGGCAGGGGGTAGAACATTTCGCTACGAGATCCATAAACTTATTACTTCTATTTGGAATAAGGAGGAATTTCCTGAGGAGTGGAAGGAGTCGATCATTGTGCCTATCTATAAAAAGGGCGACAAAACAGATTGTAATAATTATAGACATATTATTTTGCCAACTACGTACAAAATTTTATCCAACATCCAGTTGTCAAGGTTAACTCCATATGCAGAGGAAATTATCGGGGATCATTAATGTGGATTTCGAGGCAACAGGTCAACTACTGATCACATACATTGCATTCGTCAAATACTTGAGAAGAAATAGGAATACAGTTAAGCAGGATATAAGCTGTTTATAGACTTAAAGAAAGCTTATGATTCAGCTAGGAGGAAGGTTTTTTTTTACTAATGTTCTCATAGAGTCTAGTTTCCCCATGAAACTGGTAAGGCTAATACAAAAAAAGTGTCTGAATGAAAGGTATACGTGTAGCAGAGTCTGTGTAGACAGGAATCTGTCTGACATGTTTCCTTTTATGAATGGCTTGAAACAAAGATATGCTTTCTCGCCCTTATTTTTCAACTTTGATTTGGAGTACGCCACTAGGACAGTTCAGGTAAACCAGTAGGGCTTGAAATTAAATGGCATACATCAGCTCCTGGTTTATGCAGATGTCATTAATATGTTGGGCGGAAGCGTATATACTCTAAAGAAAATCGCTGAAGCTTTAGTAGTTGCGAGTAAGGAGACTGGACTAGAAGTACATGCTGATAAAACCAAGTACATGGTCATGTCTCGAGATTAGAATGCATGACGATGTCAAAGTATAAAGAATGATAATAGTTCCTTTGAAAGGGTGGAAGAGTTCAAACATTTGGGAACAACCTTAACAATTCAAAATTCTATTCAGGTAGAAATTAAGAGCAGATTGAAGTCAGGGAATGTTTGCAATCATTCTAAGCAGAATCTTGTGTTTTCCAGTTTGCTATCCATAAAATTTAAAGATTAAGATACACAGAACTATAATTTTGCCTGTTGTTTTGTATGGGTGTGAAACTTGGTCGCTCACACTGAGGAGGAACGTAGGCTGAGGGTGTTTGAGAATAGGGTGTTGAGGAGAATATTTGGACCTAAGAGGGACGAGGTAACAGGGTAGTGGGGAAAGCTACATAATGAAAAGCTTAATGATCTGTACACCTCACCCAATGTTATTCGGGTGATTAAATCGAGATGGGTGGGCCATGTAGCACGTATGGGGAGAGGAGAGGTTTTGGTGTGGAAACCTCAGGAAAAGAGACCACTTGGGAGACCCAGGCGTAGATGGGAGGATAATATTAAGATGGATCTTCAAGAAATGGAATGTGGGGGCAAGGACTGGATCGAGCTGGCTCAGGATAGGGACAGGTGGCGGGCACTTGTGAATGCGGCAATGAACCTTCGGGTTTCATAAAATGCGCCGGAATTTCTTGACCGGCTGAAAACCGGTTAGCCTCTCAAGAAGGACTCTGCTCTATGAAGTAACTAAGTAAATAAGTAAGTTTCGTAGGATACTAAATGCAATGAGAAAATTATACAAACCTCCCTCCTAAGTGAATCATAGAGGCTGTTCATAGCTATATATATATATATATACACACACACACATACATACATACATATACATACATACATACATACATACACACATACATACATACATACATACATACATACATACATACATACATACATACATACATACATACATACATACATACATACATACATACATACATACATACATACATACATACATACATACATACATACATACGAGCAGCTGATGCACTGCCCTGTTGTAGTACGTTTTTTCAAGAAGTTTACAAGTGCGGAATATATGAACAACAGTTGATCTGTAACGTCGAAATTAACACTCATGATCTCCATCCAGTGTGTCCATCTACATATGGAGTTAACCTTTAGGAAAGAATGTCCGACCACAGTTTGTATGCAATTTGTATGCCTCGAGAATAATTGCAGTCCCTTCATCACGCTTGTTATGGATAGGGTAAACACACAGACTGACTCCTTCCACTGCTGATACAATTCTTCTCTATTCCAAATAGAATTAATAAGTTTATGTTATTTATGTTACTCAGAACATACCGCGCTACCTACTACTTGAATCAGTTCTGCTCCGTTTTGTTCACAACCTGGTGATTTGTATCTTTTCAACTTTCAAAAGCCATCTAAATATCAAAAGCACTAGGCTCGGGCACTAGCATCTCAGCTGTATGTATTTCACTCTGTCTAATACCATTAGCTCCATGTATATTCAACAACTGACAGAAGTAATTTTTCCACCTATTCAAAATACTGTGGGAATCTGCATGCAGATCATCCTTTACTAAGTTAGTTGTAGGCTGGTAACCGTACTTAAATTCATTTGTGCTTCTGTACATGTCTCTAATACTGTTCTTACTGTCTGTTTCATGTTCATTAATTTTACCTCCTGAATATTCCCTCTTTTTTCCCCCTTAAATATCTGCTAGCTTCAGGTCTTATATTTTTCTGTTTATCTGCCTTAACTTGGCTTGGACTCCGTAACAATTTCAATTTAGCTTGTCTGCTTTCCTCTACAACTTTTGAAAATTCTTCATCAAAACAGGGTTTACAATGATTATACGTTTTCATAATGACAGAGGTTATCTTTAGCTGAAATTTTGATATTATGATATTTTCCCCTGGCCAATTTATGCTCCAGTTATAATCTGCGTTCTTCAATGCTGCACACTTGTTTCAAATTTTAAGCTGATAATATTCCTTAACTTACATCTCATTTAGGCTCTTGACATTAAATCCCCCCGTTTCAAAGTCTCGCACAGCTAATTCTCTTATTGGCAGTCTCTTCCTGACTTTTACAACCATACAGTAGCGTATTCAGCATAGCGACTCGCTACGGGCTGGACGATCCAGGGATCAAATCCTGGTGGTTGCGAGATCTTCCGCGCCGGTCCAGACCGGCCCTGGGCGTCACCCAGCTTCTTGTACAATGTGTACCGGGTCACTTTGCCTCGGGTAAAGAGGCCGAGGCGTGGTTTTTACCACCCAACCTCATCTAGCGCCGAAGTAAAAAGAGAGAACAGCTATAACATTATTCCCCTTCTGTGCTTTTATGGCCTGCTGTAGGGTAAACTTATCTTTACTTTTAACACAGTGATTAATATCAGAGCCAGCTCCTCTGAAAGATTGGGCATCAAGTACCTGTCAAGATGTGATCAATCTGATACTGAGACTTTCTGTCAGGAGAGGTTCAGGAGTATTTACACATCTTTCGATCGGAATCATTGTGCTCTAGACAATTAGATTTGCTGACATGGCAATATTTATTAATTTAATGCAATTATCAATTACAGTTTCATGAAAACTCTTTCCTAATTGTCGGTTTAAAGTATTTTCGCTCCAAAATTTTACATTAAAATCTTTTGACAGAATTTTTAAATGTAACTTAGGGAAGTAACCTTATAATCTACTCTATTTCCTCATAGACTCTGTCCTTTCCTTCTCAGGTAGGACAGAATTCAGAAATATATCACAGCAGCGACCTTTCAGGGCTACATATGACATCCTAGCACTAACAAACTCTACTCACTCATCGTCTGATTGTCTTATGCACGCACAAAAACCCCTGTTCCTGACCGATGATTCTCATCGCTCGTTTAGTGCCTCCTTTGTCCCATCTGACCTCCTGTGCTCCCACTAAATCTAATTTATACTTCGATAGTTCTCTTGCAGCTGTCTTCAGTGACCCTGACCTATACAGACTCTTCACATTTCAAGTTCCAAATCCCATGTACCTTTCCGTTGCTTACGTCGTTCCAAAAATCTGTGCAACTTCCAGGCTTTTCATCCCATTTCGTAACACGTTAAGATTTGGCCTTTGCCGAACCCTCAGGCTACAGGACCACCTTTTGTCAGTTGTCCGCTTCTGCTTATTGAATATATTCGCACACGTTTGGAAGCCGTATCCTCCATTCGCAACCCGAGGACTGACCATATCATAGTAACATAGACCCAAATATCAGGGACTGATACTGTGTATAGCAATTGTAGAAATTGTGAAAGCTCCCCGAGTGTGAATTTTTGTTAGTGTTTTGTTAGTCTTCTTCCCTGTGCCACTATTGTAATGGGCACGGGTGTCGGGAGACTTCCCGATGCCACTCACGTAATAACCACTGGTGGTTGACCACCACCAATGCAACGGATAGGGTTAGGGTTTACTGAGGGTACCTGATGCCCTAACAAG
>Ga0268261_10002789_pt1 | contig 12607 bp, 11 predicted proteins | sample TergutNc150P1_FD_190353 | JGI IMG/M metagenome (GOLD analysis project Ga0268261, IMG submission 190353) | Nasutitermes corniger P1 segment gut microbial community from laboratory colony in Florida, USA - Nc150 P1 (SPAdes) (version 2) | ecosystem: Host-associated > Arthropoda: Insects >... | reverse complement strand
AAATGAATGAAATACATCTACTGAAGTGGGTGATCACAAAATGTTGAAATACATCTACTGAAGTGGGTGATCACAAAATGTTGAAATACATCTACTGAAGTGGGTGATCACAAAATGTTGAAATACATCTACTGAAGTGGGTGATCACAAAATGTTGAAATCCCAAACGCTTAGGCTCTATGTGCATTTCTTTCTCATTAGTATTCTGCAGGTCGGCTGCAATAAACTGCCTGCAACAGCAATGGCAAGAAGGTTTGTCTCTTGGGATGTGACACTGTGCTGTTGGGTGAGCAGTTCCTTACACTGCGAAGGCATCACAATTACATGACATTGCATCAAATGTAAGATGACTTGAGTCTTCCACACCACTGTGAGAAATGAACAAGAGTGAATGATACAGTAACTATGTACATACCAACACCAAGTGCACTTTTATTTTATTCAAACCAACTCATGCACTCTTTTCAGAACACATTAACATTCACATTTAAAACTCCAAACTGTTAAAAATGTTTGTAAAACACATCACTAAAACCCTACATGTTTCGGTCACAATTGTTTGACCATCTTCAGGGGGTCGTCTTTCGTGCTTAGTGCTGTTACTACCTTCAGTGCTTGTTTGCGTTGTCAAGTTGTTTATTTGGTATGTGGCTGTATGTTGTCTATGTGTGTGCGTGCCTGATGTACTTGTCTGTGGGATGTTTGGTTATGAACTGTTCACAACCAAACATCCCACAGACAAGTACATCAGGCATGCACACACATAGACAACATACAGCCACATACCAAATAAAGAACTTGATGACGCAAAGAAGCACTGAAGGTAGTAACAGCACTAAGCACGAAAGATGACCCCCTGAAGATGGTCAAACAATTGTGACCGAAACATGTAGGGTTTTAAGGATGTGTTTTACAAACATTTTTAACAATTTAGAGTTTTAAATGTGAATGTGAGTGTGTTTTGAAAAGAGTGGATGAGTTGGTTTGAATAAAATAAATATAACAACATGCACGGTGCGAAAGTAAAGACCAAGTGCACATTCAATACATACCAACAAGAACCAAATATAAGATGGGCAATGTACATGTAACATAAACCATGGCCTGTTCACATCATGTCTGCACCTCTGTGGCTGTCCTAACAGCCTGATACCATTTCACTATAAGCAGTAACTTTTAAGGGGATAAAGTGTTGCCAGTAAGAATAAAATATACTTGGGTCTTCATGTAAAGTGCCAAATATTTTTACCCAATTTTAACCAATTTGGAGTTTCTTGACAGATTTTCATAAAAGTCCCAAATATCAGATTTCACAGAATCTGTCCAATGGGAGCTGTGTTCATATATGAGTACAGATGGACAGACATGATGAAGCTAACAGCTGCTTTTTGTGACTATATTAACACACCTTATAATAAGAGATCAAAATACATTAAAGGTATAGAATTCTATAAAATATTATTAATGAACCAGTGCGCAACTATTAAATGTTCTATATAACACCACCATTATTACCACCACCACCACCACAAGTGACCAATTTACACATAATTTTGAGACGTCCAATGAAATTGTCCATCAACAGAACTAATATACCAACTGTATATATGGCAATTCAAGATCTGCTGGAACCTGATATTAATCAAAATATCACACACCCATGATTTCAGGCTTCCACCATTAATTTTCTAGAGCTCTCCTCTATGTACACTAAGTTTCACACATACTCATTTTACATTAAATACTTCATCTCTCTTTGTAAATGACAGTTTGTTATCACTCTGTTAAGATAGCAACCAAAGAAGCATGCCTCACAATAATGCAGCCATACCAAATTCATAGTGTTATATAGCTGTATATTATGTACTGAAGGTTCAGGTGACAAAACAATATAAAAAACTGAATTAAATTGTATGTTTTGTTGACCGTGTATCCCTGTATAATCTTGTAAATAAAGCCAACTTGGTGCACAATTTTTCTTAGTATGTTCACTTCTTTTCTCTACATGTTTTGGGCAAATATGTGCCCATCATCAGGAGAAACAGCTGTATTTATGTGACACTTGGTACTTGTTATTCTGTATGGATGACTGTCTGGTATGCAGGGTGGATATCCACACAGTCACCCGAAACATGCAGAGAAAAGAAATAAACATGCTAAGAAAAATTGTGCACCAAGTTGGCTCTATTTACATGAATTAAATTTGTTACAAAATGACACAAACACATAATGCACAGACTTGTGTCAGAATGTGCATGTATGTACTGAAATTTAAGAGCACAAATGAGAAAACTGCATGATGGGGAGCTTCATAATTTGTACCTTTCACCAAATATTATTAGGGTGAGCAAATCAAGGAAGATGGGGCAGGAAGGGCATGTACTGCCTATGGCCTTGACCAACACAATGCACACTATTTAGTCAAAAGCACTTAAGTGGCAAGTTCTCTTGTAAAACCAAGGCACAACTGCAAGAATAAAGTAAAAACAGAATACCAGATTTCAGGTCAATTTGTAACTTCAAATATTTACACCCCAATACCTTTACCCAATAAATACTCTACATGAAAGAAAAATGACACACAATACCTTGATTCTGATACATCTTTGAAGGCATACTCAATTGCTTTCAAGCTCTGAATACGCTGGTATCTCGCAAATTTCATGTAATTCATAACAACCATTTGGTGAGATTCATTCAATCCCAGATCACTCTGCAACAAACATAAGCCTTAAAATTCAGTATGTAAAGGTAAAAGGTAAAGCAATCCCATTACAGGCCTGGACAGGCCCTGAGGGTTCCAGGAGTTTGAGGCTCCCAGATCTCAAGACAATCGGCACATGAAGGTGGTAAGGTTGTCAGCCAACCCCAGGGCCATAGTGCGGCCGGAAGGATTATGTCAATGAAAAATTCCAATGACACCATCGGGAATCGAACCAGCGACCTTCACGACTTGTAGCGCAGTGCCTCAACCAACTGCTCTACCGCGTGCCCCAAAATTCAGTATGTGCGTACTCTATTCTATGTTATGACATAGGAATGCCGTCTATATTTCAGCATATTCCTCCCCACACATACCACACAACATGATACAACAACCAACAAAAACTACAAACTGAATCACCACCTTCGTGAAATCTTCAATCTCATACACAACATAAATATTTAAATTTTGACAATTGAATGGAGTCTTCAGAAGTTACAGTCTATTATATTTGAAAAAAAAATTTTCACGAAACGACAATACAATTCTAAAATAATATATTTTGTTTTCAGAGCAATATTTTACCATTTTTATGTGCTGGACAAGTAGACTAGAATTGCGCCCCAAGTAAAGGAAAATCAATTTTCCCCAACCATAGCCCACCGCCTTACAGTTGCTTACCGCTCGTCTTGTGTTTTATAGTCATACGTGAATGCTAGCGCTCATGCACGTTGGCAATGTCGCCAACAGTGTTAAACGGTTAATGTTCTACTGTTACGCGATTTATTAACGTGGTCAGAGTAATGGATGTAAATGTACTTAACTCATTTTAAGGTTTAGTTGGAAAGACAATTTATTATGATAATGATTGCCTGGAACTAAGCTTGGTATTTTTTGTTAATGCTAAGTTTAACTCCAAACAAATATACATGAAATTCAAGTTTGTGAGAAATGAGATATTGTGAAGGGACGTTTATTATCACAGATTATCTAATTTTACGATTGCCAACCCTGTCCAAGATCCTTCAAGATGGCTTCGTCAGGTTGGTGTGGTGTATGTTTGTCACGTGAACAGAATTGCAGTTCTTAATTCAGAATCCACGAAATTTTGTGTATTTGAATTGTTTTAGGAATACACTGTCACTGTTTGTAATGCCAGTAATGTATTTTGCTAATTGTAAAATGAAGACGTGTACGGATATCTTAGAGCCACCTGGAGCGTTCACGTCGTCACCTCGTGGCTGTATAGTTTGCGATAGTGCATGGTAGTTCGAATTATAATTCCGTAGATTTGTATGGAAAATTGTCATACTAGATATAAAGATGTCATTTTAGTAAATTTAGATGGTGCTATGAAGGGTCAATATTTGTTGAGTCACGATCGTGGTTGTGTGTAATTAAAATTGTTGAAAGAATTGGGATGTTTTTCTGTTTTAGGGAAAAAGAACAAAAAAATGAAGGGTAAAACCTTCGGGCTGACTGAATTTCTGGCCGATGGTGCTTCTGGTCCAGGTGCTGGCCAAACAGTGATTACGCGGAAGTCAACAAATTGGGCTGATGATGTTGAGAATGAAGACGGTAGGCATTAATGTGTCACTTATACACTGTTTTTTTTTTACTTTGACGTAAATTTTTACTGTGAACTACGTACTTTGGCCAGAGGTAGCTACAGAAGGATATGATTTTTAGATATTATTGAAGCATGCTTGTTGTATATGAAGAGCCACAAAGAAGTGATTTCATATTGTTGGGGAAATTGTTTTTTGCATGGCTTCAGATAAATGGCACAGTGTAGGACAGATTTTCTGTCATGGTAATGCCATGGAGCAGAGACCTTGAAAAACTAACAGTTCCTCATCTAGTTGGGAAAATTCCCCATATCTTATTGAACACAGAGGTGCATTACCATTTTCACAAGTGTCCACCATTTGCCTCTACCCTGAACCAGAGCAGCCACCTCCATGCTAACCCTCCAATCCCATTCCTCTAAGATGCAGTGTAATGCTGTCCTCCCAAGTAGACGTAGTTTACCAAGTGGTCTCTTTCTTTGAAATTTTCCCACTAAAGCCTGCTGTGTATTTTTCTCTTAATTTGTAAATGCCACATGCATAGCTGATCTGATCATCCTTTATTTACTCATCCTAATAATTGGTGAGTAGTACAAATTGTGAAGGTTTTGCGGTCTCCTCTTACTTCCTCACTCTGAGAGTGGAATTTCTTCCTCAGCACCTCAGTTTCAAATGTACTGAGCCTGTGTTATTCACTTAAAACCGTGTCTATCAACCTTATTTTTTCTTGAAGGAACCCCAAAATATTTTGTCATATTCTATGAAAATGTTTATAGGCCAGAAGAAGGTGACAGTGTGGAGGACAGTTTAATTACTTCTAAATTATTGTCAAGAATGTGTAATTGTAGAAAACTGCTAGGTGTACAATATGCAGTATATAGCAAGCTTGCATTGTAAGGAAAAAATTGATTTGTCATGTCCTTTTTTTATATATGGGGATTGCTGCAGTATTGCCAATTACCAGACAGAAATTCCTGCAATATTTCAAGGGATATTTAGGATTTTTTTGCGATATTCAAAGTTTTTTATTTACTTATTCCTTAATTTTTCGCATGTCCCCTACAGTGTTCTGTGGAAACGTGGTTGGCAAACACAGCCTAAATGCAAGACTGAGTAACACACCTGTCTAAAACAGGCAAAGTTGCAGTAATCTGTGTTGTAACCTGTGTGTTGCAGACATTACAGTGAAGACACAAGCTTGTGCACCAAATGGTAGCAGACATTCCCTGAATGTAATCTGCTCTAGATTTTTTCATGCATGCCAATTTGATTTTGTATCATTCCAGACATTTGATCTTTGCCACATTTTGAAAGGATTTATTGACCATATTAGTATTGTGCTTTTGTCACACATACTGTCTTGATAATGCAATTGAACAAGTTTACATAAACAATGGTATGTTGTTTTAACAGTGACTGGGTTGTGTAGGGAATTGGTGAATAAATTGTGGTCACTTTCAGTTGTTTCCTTTGGTAGTGGGTATCACATAAAGCCTGTTCGTTGTAAGTCATGCTTTTAAAACTAATGACTTGTATGTACAAAGCACGAACTCTGTGTGTTCTGCATTATGTAATCTTACTGCTAGCTTGAGATGGATGTAATAAAACTTTTAATGAATAATTCACTGCAGTATGAGTGAAGTATTGTTTGTAATTAAAGATATGTGGCCAAGTCTGTAAATACAGAATTCCTTGGTTTAAAAGTCCCGAACCACATGAGATGATTTATGTTGATGATATAATTTCTAGGTTATGTGGAGTGGGTCTGTGCTTCATGCTGACAGCATCAACATTCTTAGAACTATTTTGTTTGATTATTTCTTTAATATTCCAACTAATGCACACAATATATACACTTTAAAAAGCACTAAAATGTGTATATAATGTGTGCTTTAGTTGGAATATTAAACAAATAATTGAAGCAACATGCACGGTGCAACAGTGAAAAACTATTTTGTTTGGTTTCACTTGTTAATTAAATGTGGAAGAATGGTGGGTTGTACTTCATTTAATGGCAACAAGGTACTTATTCTTGGGAGGGGGGGATAGAATTATGGTTGGTGCAAAACCTAGTTGGTCATACAGAAGCTTGTTTAAGAGGTCAGAAATTTTACCCCTGCCATGTTAAAAAAAAAAACTCTGTTGTCAGTAACAAAGAAAAATTGCAAACGTTAATTTGTATACATTGTCAATACATTGATTAAATATCTTCTCTCTAGATCAATTGGAATCTTTTAATGTCATACAAATTATGCTGCAATCAAAATTTTCGAGTTAATGGTGTGGTCTCACAAGTCTTACGGATGGACAGGCGTAGTTTAAAGTGGCATCAGGTGCTTACATAACCACCCATTTTATTATGTTCGTTTACATGTGATATTTAACAAGATGGGCAGTGCATGAATATTGCAGGGGTGTACAAATTTCTTTTGCCCAGTGGCCATGGTAACAAAACTTTCTACAGTAACATCTGATTTGTGGGTCCTGAGTGTGGAACTTGCTTCATATTATATTTTTGGGACCAAGAATTTTGAGGTGGCTGCTTTTTGGAAGATGTGTACGCCACTGATAAAATGTAATGTGGTGCCTTCACGGAATGACTTCAGGCATGTAAACCCAGCATTACATTCCCACTGTATTGGTAACCTAGATGTAGCTGTTAACAGTGCAAAGCTGCTCAGCATTGCTGTGGAAGTGCAACAGTGGTTTCTGTTTTTACTGCTGTTGAGCTATATATATATATATATCTTCATGGAAAGTGTTTTTGTCTGATTTTAACCAAATAATATTGAACTTCAGAAAGATCTGTCCACTGAGAGCTGCACTGATGCATGCAGGGAGATGGAATGATGAAGCATGTAAACGTGCCCAAGTGTGACTACTTACTGGCTGTATTTAATGCAGTAACTGTAACATTGAATACTTCATGTGAAAAGTGATATTTTATATTGTTCTAGTTCTGTGTCATTTTTGTTCTTATGACTTGTTTGACAGCCTGTTGGCACTTTGACTAAATTTCACATCTGTTGAATACATAATAATATATCTTGTATTTTTAATACAGAATTTTTTGATATGGGACGTAAGGAGAAAGTCATACTTCCAACAGCTCCCAGAGCCACCAGAAGCCCTGACTTTGATGATGAGAAAGTCCCTAAGGTTCCACCATTTGTGGCGTACATTTCAAACTTATCATATGATGTAGAAGAAAGTGACATCTCAAACTTCTTTAGGAATCTAGAGGTAAAATGGAGGTATCTTCATGGTTTTCAGTATGCAGAAACTGCATTGCATTTTACTTAGCTGAGATTCGTGTTGATATTTCCTGTCTTTACAGGTTACGAATATTCGCCTTCCTCGAGATGAACGCAAGCCAAAAGGTTTTGGCTACGTTGAGTTTGGAAGCCGCAACAGCCTTATCAGTGCTCTTACGATGGTTGACACAGTACGTTCAGACATTTTGAACTTATTACTGCTAAACAAGGATGTCTTGCCATTTTAATGTTTCAAGGGCAAGAGGTTGTATTTTGTGTCCACATTTTCTGTCCACATTGCCTGTGGAGCTCTTCTTTCTTAGCAGTGTGGCTGCTTCAGTTTGGCATTGGCTTCCCTCATGACAGGTGCCCATTGGCTTCCCTCATGACAGGTGCCCATTGGCTTCCCTCATGACAGGTGCCCATTCTGTTATGTCCAAAGCTTTTGTTCCCCTGTTTTTGTGCCCATATTCCTGAGATCTGATGCAGCATCATCCAACGTGATCCAGCTTCTCTTTTTCTCCCTCATCCTGGCTTGCATTCCATTTAACTTCTCTATTATCTTTGTACCATCAGTTCTGTTATCATGCTCAAGCTATTCCAAACTGTGTACTTTAATTAGAGTTACAGTGTAGAGATTTGAATCTGTTATAAATTTCTTGATTCATTTATATTCTCCAGTATCCATATTCATATGTTGGTCTGTGTATTTTTCTCCATATTCTTGTTTCCCATGTCATTATAGCTATTAAGGGTCAGTGATTCAGCACCATATGCCACAGTTGGTCTTATAATGGTTATATAGATACATACTCTTAACAACTGTGCTGTACAGTACCCGGGTATCCGGATCTCTGAGGGGGTGGCTCCAAGTTGTGGGTAGCATACAATAAAAGTCATCACTCAAATCTAAAGTATTACTGCACTTCACATTACATATTATTATTGTTATTATTATTATTATTATTATTATTATTATTATTATTATTATTATTATTATTATTATTATTATTATTATTATTATTATTATTATTATTATTATTATTATTATTATTATTATAGAATTACCAGGAAGAATAGGCCTGTGACAAGAGGCATAATGATGATGATGATAATAATAATAATAATAAAAGCCTGTGCAGTACAAATTACAAAACTGGTGGAATAGGTAGACGGAAAGGAAGATCCACTAATATGGATTATCAGAATGCACCAACACATCATCAACTCAGCAGTGTTACAGACAGCTGGATGCCTCAAGACAGAAATACAGAGAGGAACAAGACAAATAAAGGACAACATAGCAGAGAAAACCAAAAATGGTGAGGGAAGAGGATGCACGGACAGTTGCCACGTAACTTAGATGAAAACTGGTGGACATTGAACAGTCATTGTGATGGCTACAATATGGAGACATCAAAGGAGAAACAGAAAGTACAGTAGTGACCACTCTACACCAAGCAGTTAGTACAAACTATTTTAAGAATAAAAATTTGAAGGAAGAAATTGATAGTAAATGACAGTTATAGAAACTGTTGACCACCTAACCTCCATTCTGGCAAAGAACGAATACTTAATGAGACACGATACAGTCTGCACATTTGCATTACTCAACATGCGCAGCACTAGGCATTGAAACAACAGACAAATTGTATACACACACACACATGCCCAGGCCATTGTATGAACAGGAAGATGTTACACTGTTGTGGAATCAAGCAGTACACACAGACAGAGAAGTTATGGCAAATAGGCCGGATATGATAATTAAAAACAAACAAGATAAAACATACATATTGATAGGTGTGGCAGTGCCTGCAGACAGAAATGTTGTGCAAAAGGAAGTGGAAAAGAAGCTCAAATAAAAGAGTTTTCATATAGAGATACAATGAATGTGGTACCTGAAATGTAAGATTATACCAGGAATAATTAGAGCCTCCAGAATAGTAACAGGAGGTTTAAGGAGAAATTTGGAAGCTGTACCAGCAAAACATTTGGTAGATTTACTACAAAAGACAGCTATACTTGGAATGTCGCACACAGTACAGAAAGTATTGCAGTGTGAAACTTGAAGCCTGAGTGGTGGGGTTCACTATTGGTTCAAGAGAAGTACCATGGAGAAAAAGCCTGTGGCAAGAGACTGGACTTACCAGAAGACCGCCACCTAATAAGTAACAGGTGAGAATAAATTCAGAACAATAATAATAATGATAGTGGGACTTTGTTGCTGTCATTTCACTATAATAGCAAAATAAGAGCAAAAGAGAGCCATGACAATTGGAGAGATCACATTCTGACTGCCAAGGAGTTAAAACACTGGCTGGTACTTCCTGTGTCACCAGTGCTACCACGCATGGAGTACAGATTATCTCGGATTTCCTGCATATGAACTGGATAATGACCAGATCACTGGGGAAAGAAGAGGGTTATATATACTTGGCCCAAAATTGTCTGGATCATCCAGGGATCCAAATTACCATGACACTGCTGCTTATCTTTCCTTCAGTAAGTGACCTAGTGCATGGTAACATTTATTACAAGCACCGTTTGTTACTTTTATCTGTGCTTCAACCTCATTTGTGTTTTTTTTTTGTCAAGAGCTTAGATGCTCAAATACTTGTACATTTTCATATCTCTGTCTCTTTATTTCAGTTTCTTCAAGTTTATTTCCCTTCTTTTTTCTATTGTATGCAGTATTTGGTTGTGGTTATATTTATGGTCAAGCCAGTCTGTTATGCTGCACTTGTCATATTTTCTGTTGTTTCTGCAAGATGTTTCACTGCATGTCCCAGCACTACCACATCATCTGCTTGTAAGTGGCACTGCCTTGTTCTTTTCATTATAGTTCTTCCTGGGTTGGTTGTTACATTCCTTATAATATTCTCCATATCCAGATGAATTAAGAGTGGATATTGCATCTCCTTGCCGCAGTCCCACAACTTTTTAAAAATGAGGTGACGTCTCTCCTTGGAATGTCACCTTGTTGGTGTCCTTGCCCATTGTTGTCTTGACCAGTCTAAGCAACTTTTAATTTGTGTCATTTGATTACTATTAATACTATCCTATGCTTGTTTATAGTGTATGTGTATCTAATGAATAAACACATTGTATTCATAGGACTTCTCAAGATCTTTCTCAGGCTGAAAGTCTGATCAGTTGTAGACTGACCTGCACACAAACTACATTGATAATCACCCAGTTTCTCTTCTATTTAGTTTCAAGATGCTTAGCCACTAAAAGTTCTGCAAGCTACATTCTAGAGTGAAATTCCTTGGTAGTTGTTACACTTCATCTTGTTACCCCTTTTATATATATATTGGACTTGTGATGGCACTGTTCCACTCCTGTGACATTTGTACTTCTTTCCGCACTGTCTGTCAGTATATGAATCTTTCTTCACACCTTCCAGCCTTGCCCTCCACCTCCAACTTTGCTGTCACTGAGTGTTCAGCTGATGCACTATTATTTTTCAGCTTTCTTATGATAGCTGAGACTTCTTAAATAGGAGGAGCTGTCATATGCTCTGGTCCAGAAGATACTTTTTCTCCTGATGTGATTCTCTTATCTAGAGGGGTGTGGGACCCGCTCAGCTTTTCCCTTGTGTGAAAGTAAGTAGGACATGATCCTGACCACTTGCCCTATCTAATGCCAAGGTTAAGAATGAGTAGGTATGTAGCCTCACAGGGAGGTTCGTATATTGTTCTGTGCTTGATCGTTAGACACCAGATTTGTTTCAGAAATAGCATTAAGGGCATTAATGTGTTAGGGTCAGTCATTCTGATTGTTTTATGACTTTCAGTTCACTGTACATTTTTAAAATAATTATATTGTGAATGCCATTTAGTGTGAATTATCTTTGATCTCTAAAAGTTATATCTTAGAGCATTATTTGCATTGCTGCAGGGTTCCTGTTTTGTCTGACAACTGTCTGTTGCTGCTTTCTGTCAGCTCATTTGTCATATTGACATAGCCCCCACAGCCAGTGCCCACACATGTGATGCAGTGGCAGCACGTAATGACAGCTGATGATTTCCTGTGTAACAGTTACGCTATAAAATTAAGTAGCCAGTTTCAAAATGAAAGAATGATTATTTTTTGTTACCTGTCATTTCGTACAGACAGTGAAGAGCAGACGTATGCGCATTGAAGTGGCAGAAAGCAGTGATGGTGATCGCAGAGGTCGAGGGGGTCGTGACCGAGGTGAAATGAACCGAGATCGCCCAGATGGGCCAGACAGAACTATGGGTGACTGGCGTTCACGACCAAGGGAAGAGCAGCTGCCTGAACCTGACACTGATAGAGGTTTTGGAAGGGACAGAGACAGGGACAGAGACAGTAAGCTGAAATTGTTTATATTCAGAAATATTGTAATGTTATCCAAAATAATGTGCAGTGTTTGTCATTGGTTAGCTTTATGGGTTCATGCAGCAATGTGCAGAGGATGGAGATTCATACATGATTAAGAACTGTTTATTGGTTGTGGTTGTGAGCATTGTAGAGATGGCATTAAAACAGCTGTTGTATCGTGCTGTAGGTTACTAATAGTACCAGCGATGTTGTCATCAACATAATTATCATCATCAGTAGCAGTGACAGTAATCAATACAACCATATGTGTACTCTGTTTTTTTTTTAATGTGGTATATGAGGTACACAGTGGATGGTGAAGGAAGACTTTACAGGTTGTTGTTGTTGTTGTTGTTGTTGTCGTCGTCGTCGTCGGTGTCGGCGTTGTTGTTGTTGTTGTTGTTGTTATAATTTTCCTTTTGGAAAGAAGTTAAGTACAGTTTTACTGGCCCCTCACATTGGAGTCCCAGGTTCATTTCCAGGTCAGTTCATGTGATATTTGTGGTGGACAGAGTGGCAGTGGGGCGGCACAGTTTTCTTCAAATACTTTGGTGTTTCCCTGTCCTCACTCACTCTTCACATTTGGTGTTTCCCTGTCTCCACTCACTCTTCACATTTGGTGTTTCCCTGTCTCCACTCACTCTTCACATTTGGTGTTTCCCTGTCTCCACTCACTCTTCACATTTGGTGTTTCCCTGTCTCCACTCACTCTTCAAATTTGGTGTTTCCCTGTC
>Ga0268261_10002788_pt1:10000-12614 | contig 12614 bp, 6 predicted proteins | sample TergutNc150P1_FD_190353 | JGI IMG/M metagenome (GOLD analysis project Ga0268261, IMG submission 190353) | Nasutitermes corniger P1 segment gut microbial community from laboratory colony in Florida, USA - Nc150 P1 (SPAdes) (version 2) | ecosystem: Host-associated > Arthropoda: Insects... | reverse complement strand
GTGTGTGTGTGTGTGTGTGTGTGTGTGTGTGTGTGTGTGTGTGTGTGTGTGAAAATAAGTCAGATTGTGTACACATTGTAGGAAGCCCAACTTTGTAGGTTCAAGTGTTAGGTTTATTGAATTTAATTTCATCCATTCAAGGCATTTGATGTTCAATGATATACAGTACTATAGGTAAAGCAGTCCCATTACAGGCCTGGACAGGCCCTGAGGATTCCACGAGGCTGGGGCTCCTAGATTTCAAGACAGTTGGCACATGAAGGTGGTAAGGTTGTCAGCCCTATGCACCGGCTGCCTTTACCCCCCAGGAAATATTCCTGGTACTTATTTCTGTTAGGGTCTGAGTCGACCTCCAGCGACACCATTGGGAATCAAACCCGTGACCTTCCAGCTTGTAGCACAGTACCTCAACCAACTGTACCACCACATACCCCCATATATTACAATAGATGAAGTAATAAGCAAGTTGTTTATGACAGACAGGACATTTGAAACTATATATATATATATATATATATATATATATATATATATACTAACCTTTATAGCTTTTTCTCTACAGTGAGTTGTGAAAATACAGTATATGACACTGACTGTGTATTGAATGACCTGTTGGACTTCATGATGTTCTCAGTCTGGAGAACATAGCATATGCTGGTGGGAGGAGAAACATTATTTACATTTGTCATGAATTGTCATGTGAAACCTTGTCTCCAACATTTTACTTTCATATCAGGATTTACGTATCATTACTGGTTTGTCTTTGTACTTTTGTTACAAGAATAGAAGAGAAGGAAAGAAACTTTGTCATTAGTTTAGAAATTTTTAGTGTTAGTCTATATTATACAATCATTACCTGAAGTCATTAGGTGGCCAAGAAGGTAAAGCTCCATCTTTTCTTAAATTTATACTAGGTGAATGTCATCTGCCAGCTGCATAAGCTATTTTAGCAGAATTTTTCTCAGAGAAGTTTCCTACACTACTTACTGAATAGGTGGTTAGGTAGCCCACAGATCCAATTCTGGTGTGGTGGTATGGAAGAAATCTCACTTAGACACCAGAGATTGTACTCCAGCTATCTAGAATTTAGCACCCTCTTGTGTAATTATACATTTTATACATTGTAACTCAGTTCAAATAAGTATGCTGTGCTATATAAAAACCTTATGTCATGGGACATTCCATGCTGGCAGTCTCAACGTGTACATAACAGTCAGGATGAAGGGTTCAGAAAAAGTTTATAGTGTCTATTTTCATCTGCATGGCAACAGCAGTTTTTCGTCATTAAAGAAACAAATCTCCATTTTTGGCCCTACAGTCTGTATTTCTTTCAGTACAGTTGTTTGAAACATAATGTGCATACAGGCATAGGAACTATGTGGTCAGTGGCAGTACTGCTTCATCACTTCTTCAATTTGTATTTCCTGTGTCACAGAAATAGTGATAATCATATGTCAACCTTTGCAAGTGACAAGTACTTTGGGGTGCTTTTATACAGGGGAGAAGGTACTAAGGGGAAGGTAACAGTAGGAAGAAAGGGGCAATCAACTGTTTTCTGCACCATCCATGTGATTATTTCCATGGCCTCTGTATGTCATGTGGAGTTTGTGATGCAGGATATTGGGAATATGATAACTTTAGGTTTTTGTTTGTTGTTCCTCTAGTTTCAGTCACCTTTGACAGTTAAGTGCATTGTACTTACACTTTTCCTGTTCATATTTTAACATTATTCAGATGTTGGTAAGATATTACTTAGGCTGCTTAAGTAAAATGTCATAAATTAAAATTGTTGTAGGCCTATCAGTAATATATCACAAATAGTTCTTCCATGGCATCTTATTAATCTCAGAATCACCAATAGGACCCCAAGGAGAAAATATAACTGTAGACACAACTATATAGAATATGACAGAATCATTGGGAGTCACCTCAGTGTTTGGTGTATGCCAGAGTGCTGTATTCTTGTGATAGGTGCAGCATCCAGCAGTCTGGTAGTCTGTTTTCAGATTGTAAAATTTATATTACCCTGTGCAACCTCTTAAGAAGCATATAAATTCCAAGGAACAAAGTTCCAGAGTCATATGCACAAGGTGCATTACCTTACCATTATATATATATATATATATATTTATTTAAAAAACTCTTTTATTATCACCAAAATAAACAGTATTATTAGAGAAGGCATGTGATTTTTTATTGTTTATATGCAGTTGATTATGAAGTTGTTACAAGAAACGAAAAGAAGTATACTGTAGCATTGTTGTGTGAAATAGTTGAATGGAGAGTTTATCAGGATTAGATTTTATAAAATTATATTGTATGTTAAAATTAGAGAATTGTAAGTAGCCTAGATGTTACAACATGTGTAGCAGTGATTCTCAAGGAAATATTTACTGTGGCCACATTTGGCTTTGAATTAAGTTTTTATGCTGTGGAGGATCATTGGACACATGAAAGAATACAGAATTGAGGTTATTGAAGACTTAAAACAGAATTGGAATGATGCAAGACTGTGATTTCTGACTTTTTATCATTGGTGAAAGTTTCTATTGGCCATACTTGAGAACCGCACACAAATTATGTATGAAAGTCTGCAATCTTCAACATTCTGGTA
>Ga0268261_10002788_pt1:0-7500 | contig 12614 bp, 6 predicted proteins | sample TergutNc150P1_FD_190353 | JGI IMG/M metagenome (GOLD analysis project Ga0268261, IMG submission 190353) | Nasutitermes corniger P1 segment gut microbial community from laboratory colony in Florida, USA - Nc150 P1 (SPAdes) (version 2) | ecosystem: Host-associated > Arthropoda: Insects >... | reverse complement strand
TCAGACCTGTAAGTTTTTGTGTCAGTATACCAAATTTCCATAAAAATGCCCAGTCCAGCTAACCTAATTACAGACATTACTAGTATTTGCTTATGTATAAAATTCAAACATTTTTCTTCTAATATGTGAAAGCTGTTGAAGTGTCGATGGTAAAAACATGGTTACATCCAAAAAAAAAAAAAAAAAAAAAAAAATCTTAATATGTCAACCAGACTAGAAAAACAAGTTAGGAAGGATCTTTTAAAACACAAAATGGATTGTGTTGTAATATCTGTAATGTGTCTCAGTATGCCTAATACTGAAATGGAAAACGATGGTATGTATGAAACAGATTTTTTTAAAAATACTGTATCTTCTTCTTCTTCTTATATGGCTCTACAACTCTTTTATAGAGTTTTGGCCTTCACAACCAACTCTTTCCATCTTCCTCTATCTTGGGCAAGAGTCTTCCAATTTGGTACTTTTAACTTCTGTATATCTTTTCTAACATCATCCACTCAGCATGTCTTTGGTCTTCCTATTGGCTTTCTTGAGATGGGTTTCCAGGAGTATATTGCCTTTACCATTCTCGTACCTTGCATCCTTTCGATGTGACCGAGCCAGCTCAGTCTTTGTGCTCGGATGAAGTTTAATACTATAATATACAACATGAAAATTTCTTCATTTCAAGCATTCATATACATTGAAGGGATATAGCATAGTCTTGAGCCAGATACATGTGATACAATATTCAAGAGAAGTGAAAGGCATAGGAATGGGAAGTGGTAGAAACTCCCTAGCATTTACAAAAACACATCGCAAATACACATGCCAGTGTTACTAAGATCTACAAACACAATGCTTATAGGAGTGCAGAAGCATTAGAGCAAGATGGCTTTGCTGTTTTTAGATAGAAAGAGGCACAAGCATATCAACAGGCTGTCTCAAAACACATTATATGCAGACATGAAGGTTAACACAACTACTATAAACAATGGTAATCAGCAAGTACAAATCCCAGAGGATATTAATTCTGACGTGCTGCACTAAAGAGGAACCAGGAACAAGAACAACCTCAACCAACAAGAAAGAAGAAACCAGGAAACAGGAATGAAGCTTTTTATGGAAATAACGAATAAGTCCACTATGACGGCAAAGAAAAACAGCCCCATGTCACTATCTATATATCATCAGAACTAAAACACAAAATTGATGAATTAGCTTGCTCCTTAATAGCTAAGGAACTGCACCGATACTTTATATGCATAACAAACACTATTTAATTGAACAGAAGCTCTTATTAATTAATCACGAAAATTATCATCTAGTCTCAAATTTCTCATGTATAAACAATACAGGTGGTGTATGTATTTATGTACGATGACACAATAACAAACACTGTAGCAAAAAATGTCTCTCAGTTTTGTAAAGAGAAAATCTTTGAAGCATGTGCTGTTCAAATTATAGCTGTAAAATTTTTGATTGCGATATTGTAGTTAGATAGATCTCCATCGGGTGATTTTGACCAGTTTTTAAATTTATGTGATTTGACTTTGAAATATTGAAAAGGAATTTGTTATATGTGGTGATTTTAATATAAACTTTTTCAAGGACTCTGTTTTTAAACAACAAATAACCTTACTCTTTCAATCTTATAATCTGTTTCAGTCAATTAATTTTCCAACTAGAATTGCTTTTAAGGTTTCCAGTTCTGCAATTAATATATGTTTGTTGACTATGGTAGAATTAACTCATGTTGCGTATCTCGTACAATCAATGGCCTTTTTGACCAGGAGGCTCAATATCTGGTTTTCAATTGTCTTCAGCCATCATAAGAACAAACAGCAGTCATTCAGAACTAAGATAATATCTACGGAAGCAATAATAGAATTCCAAAATATGTTACATGAAAACTGGGATGAAGTCCTACAGCAAACAGATGTAAACAAAGGCTTTAATATATTTTTAAGCATATTTCTGTGTAATTTTGAAACTTGCTTTCCTATGTAAAATGTTATCAACAAAACAATAAACAATCAACGGATAACTGCCAGTATTAAAGTATCTTGTAAGTGTAAGAAGAGTCTGTATATAGTTAGTAAAACTACTCATAGTCCCATAATAAAAGCGATCTATAGTCAGTACTGTGCCGGTCCCAGTGGCTGCGTGGTCTAAGGCGTAGGTCTGCGGCCACTCGCCTGCTGAGATCGTGGGTTCGAATCCCACCTGGGGCATGGATGTTTGTCTGTTGTGAGTGTTGTGTGTTGTCAGGTAGAGGTCTCTGTGACGAGTTGATCACTCGTCCAGAGGAGTCCTACCGACTGTGTGTCGTGTGATATAGAAAACCTCAAGAATGAGGAGGCCATGACCCACATTGGATCGCAGCGCCACAGCAAGAAAAAAAAAAGTACTGTACAATATTACAAAAAGTAATTAGACAGGCTAAACATTTATATTATAATGAATTAATAAGAACACCCGGAAACAAAAATAAAACATTATGGAAGATAATAAATAAGAAATCTGGTAAATCTAACCTTAGCAAGAACATTCCTACAGAATTTAACTTGAGCAGTAGATTCCATTACAACCCTGCCAATGTATTTAATAAATATTGCTTAATTATAACTGAACTAAGGATAAAATCTAATAGAGAATCTACCAAATTTTCACTTAAGGCAGCTTTCCCTCAGGGATTTCCTGAGATAATCAATATCCCAATCGCTGAATCTTAAGTAAAATGTACAATTAAAGTCTTAAAAAATAAAAATTCGAGTGGTTACAATGGAATATCTACTAAACTTATAAAAGCAGGTTGTAATCATATTAGTAAACCCCTTGCCTAAACTCTTAATAAGTGATTGACACAAGGAATACTCCCAGACAAATTGAAATACTCCATCATAAAATAAATTTATAAAAATGGAGATAAAGCACAAATTTCAAATTACAGACCTGTTTCTCTACTTACAGGATTCTCAAAAATTATGGAAATTGTAATATCTCTAAGATTAAAGCAACATCTAGGGATGTGATTTACATTAAGTTCAGAACAGTATGGTTTCTGAGATGGAGTATCAACCAGTAATGCCATTTATAAACTTATTGTTTATGAAGCATGGAAAAACAAACACTACCTTGCTTGCATTTTCTGTGACATAGCTAAGGCCTTTGATTGTACAAATCATGTGGTTCTGTTGTCTAAACTGGAACACTACGGGTGATGGGAATTGTCTTAAATTGGTTTAGGTCTTACTTAAATGATAGAAGACAAGAGAGTATCCTTAGAATACACAGCAACCTATTACTTTGTCAGACTGGGATCCGATGACGTGCGGAGATCCTTAAGGTTCTGTTCCGTCCTGGGCCAAGTGCTGTTTAATATATAAATAAATGATCTCCCAAAAATATGGATAAACTCTCACACACCATATTATACGCCCATGACACTAATATTAACTATAATGACTTACTGAAGAAATTAAATGTAAATCTTCAACTCATTTCTGAATAGTTTGAAAAAATCAGCATTTATTGAATAAGAATCAAACATTTGCAATTAACTTTTCATTGGCTAGAACTCGACTCATACCCTAAATATAATACTTGGTAATCAAAATATAACTCTTACAGAATCAATTAAATTCTTGGGTGTGCATTTAGATAGCAATGTATCATGGACACTCCACATGGAAAAATTATTGAAGAAACTGAGTATAGCATGGTGTATGATGAGATTTTATAGTATCTGACTCTAGACTCATCAAAGACAATTTATTTTGCACATTTTCTGTCATTGTCACAATTTGGGATAATTTTCTGGGGCTCAAATACAAATCTACGTAAGGCACTGCTAATGCAAAAGAGAATAAAAAGGGTGGTGTTGGGATTAAGACAAAGGACATCTTGTAGAGAGAAATTTAAGAAATTACAAATACTAACTGTACCTAGTTTATACATCCTTGAAATGATGATGTTTGTCATTAAAAGTCCTGACAACAAACTAATGTTTCAATATATAGCAAAGATATGAGACAAATCAACCAACTTCATTTACAATCAGTGAGACTACCTTCAGTTCAAAAGGATATTTAATAAACTCCCACCACACATTGTACAACTTCGTGAAAATACAACGGCCTTCAAGAACACTCTAAACAAATTTCTCATAAAAAATGCCTTTCATTCAATGAATTTGTCAGGTAATCACTATGAAGAACTGTTCAAAATGTAAGGTATGATCATGAACAACGGTAAAAAAATAATCTTCATATTATGTACGTAAGCAAAATTTTAGACATAACAATTTGTAACTCATATTGTAAACTGTACATGGCTGTTGGACTATGGCAATATTGTACTGTGCAATCACATTTTTGTACTGTATTGTAGTATATTGACCAATTTCGTATTCACTTCGACTTAGATCAAACAATGGATCTGTGAAATGTGAATTATGTAAATGCAACCCACATACTTCAGCTTCCCTAGAGACGAAAGTGTGTAATGTGGGTCATAAATGGCAGTGCCTCTATCAAACCAATACTGCCACATCAGTATGGCTTATGGAGGACTCTTCAGGCTAAGTACTGTTAGCAGCAGTGGTTTGGAGTATTCTACACGGCAACTGTGATAGAAGAATTGGAGAGGTTCAGCAATAGACACTGCTGTTTTCATGTTTGTGTTGAGGCACTTCAAATGATGTAAATAACACACTGTTAACTTGCAAAGCATGTGTGTTGCCACGAGAGGTGTGGGAATAATAGTGTTATTTTTTCATGAACAAGTTTAAGGATGATCACGTAGGTGAACATCAAGACCTGTGTATCTCAGTTATTTTCAGTATTTACCTCTTGCATGCATGTTACTCTTTACACCAAAATGTTTGTTTTATTTATATGTGCTGTTTCTTGGACTGGTTGATAAGTTAAACTGGTGATAGAAAGAGATGTCTGGAATGTGCTAATCGGGCAAGTGATGCTCCAGATACGCTACAGCATATAAAATTAAATACAATAAACTACTGATGCAGTGGAAGTTTTAAATGGTCAAAAACACCTGGTTTCTCACATTCAAGAACAGCTGTTGATGAGGGCATTTGGACGTATCTGGAAGAAAGTAACAGGAGAAAGAAGAAAATTGTGTAAAGGTGTTTCGTAACTCGTACTCTGCAGCATTGTTAGGATTAAACCATGGGAGGAGGAGGAGGAGGATAGGATACATACCAGATGTGAGATGAAAAATGTTGAAGACAGAAGGGTAATACTAATGGGATGTCAGGAAAACTTGGTCTGAATTTAAATGAACACAATAACAAACCTTTGCATTTGACGAGAGCTGCTAATTTCTTGATCACAGGAGCACCTATAAACTCTGCACATTTGAACAGGATGCCATATTCCAGAAACTTACTTCAAACAAAATTATGATTTCTCTGTGGATAAAAACCTTAAGGGGTAGAATTTTGGAGGGAGAGACTGGAGATCACAGCACAAAAATTAAATGCTATGTGACAAAATAAAGTTGTTCCACTACACTACTTGTAAGGTATCATGGCTAACTATTATGCACCACCTACTTTAACACAAAAGGGCTGTATTAACCCTTATCCTGCTAATGTGGAGAATATGGTGAGCTCCTAATAATGCCAGCAGATGGGAGATGGGATTTAACTCGGCATTTAAAGGGTTAACTGGCTGGTGTTTGTACAGGAGACACAGTGAAGCAACTTAATGTTTAACCCTTAGTCGGTAACATCCGTCTCTCAGGCGGATACGGTTTCTTTCATCCTTGACTGTGGCCATGCCTGTTCTTTATCTTATCTGAGACTCGAGCTATGCTTCAGTCGCGAGTTGACCTTGCTTGTGTGTGAACGAGATCGTGCTATGTCTGGATTGGTGAGAATTGGAGAGCGTATAAACGTAACCCGCGCCGTCTCACAGGCGGACATTACTGTAAAGGTAGGAGTTTTGTCCATCTGATGGACAGGTATTACCTTAAACAGACAACTTTCTTTTTAATAGGTGTCCCGTAATTTTCAAATATCTCATTATTTGTAGATGTTTCCTAGAGGAGGGGTGTCGGAGAGGTCTAAAAGGATGGTGCAGCTAGCTCTCGATCAGTTTGATGAGAGTGATGATGATTACGGATCAGATGATTCATACATTCCTGAAGAAGATCACTTGTCTGATTCTGATCATGATAGTGGTTCCGAGATAGACGTCAATGATGTCATCAGTGCGTCTGATGATGAAGAAGCCGCGGGCTCTGTTCAGCGTGGCGGAAATGAGGCTGTGACTGAACCCATCGGAGTTTTTCACGGAAAGAAGAACTGCTTCACTTGGAGTTCCATACCGCCAAATTTAGGTAGTAAAGCGCCTCAGAAAAATGTGATAAAAATTAGATTATCATCGTGGTTAGGTCCCGCTAATCACTTAGGCACACATCCCGAACCAGTAGACATCTGGCGTTTATTTTTCTGCGATGAGATTTTGGACGAGGTTGTCAAACACACCAACACAAAACTAGAAGCAATGAGGGGTAAATTACAGAATCCCTCCTCAAATTACAAAAACACAGATAAGACAGAAATTGAAGCACTGATTGGCTTGATGATCTTGTGTTGTATTTTCAAGTCAGGACGAGAGAGCTTGGCAGAAATGATCAGTTTCTATAACTCCACGAAGTCTGGAATCGATACTCTGGACATGAAGTGTAGCAACTACTCGGCTAACCGACGAACAAGGAGATGGCCACTAGCGATTTTCTATTATCTAATATCTGTCAGCTGCTCAAATGCGTATGTCATGTATCTGCATAAAGGCAAGCTGACCAGATTAGAATTCATGAAGAGTACAGGCATAAGTCTGCTGAGAGAACAGATGAAGACGAGGCTGCAAATCCCAAATCTACCGGATGATCTCAGAAAAATAATTTCAATTACTCTAGGAGAAGTACAAAGAGAAGAAAGGGGTACTGAAAAAATCCAGACAAAAGAAAGAAGCGACAAGTTAGAAAAGCGCAAGAATTGCCATTATTGCCCCCTACTCAGTGAACAGAATGACGGCATACAAGTGTGTAAAGTGCGAAACACCCAACTGCCTACAGTGCTCAGAGAAACTCTGCAAAGTTTGTGTAGAAAACTTGTAACATTTCCCTTCTGTTGTAGAGCAGATCTAAGGCATAATAACACTGCGCAGCTAGCAACATAAAGGTAAAGAAATGAGCACCCGATATTGTTATCTTAATTTTCATGTTTTTTTATGTATCTCTAGAAGAAAATATTACGTAATGCAAAAAGAATCAAAATATAAACATAAATTATGCAAACAGTTATTTCATTATTGACCGTTCCCTTCACAATGAAAAATATAGAAAGAAAATGATCGTCACCGTCTCTCAGACGGATGTTACTGTTAGCGTCTGTCATACAGATGTTACTGTTAGCGTCTGTCATACAGATGTTACTGTTAGCGTCTGTCATACAGATGTTACTGTTAGCGTCTGTCATACAGATGTTAC
>Ga0268261_10002787_pt1 | contig 12616 bp, 7 predicted proteins | sample TergutNc150P1_FD_190353 | JGI IMG/M metagenome (GOLD analysis project Ga0268261, IMG submission 190353) | Nasutitermes corniger P1 segment gut microbial community from laboratory colony in Florida, USA - Nc150 P1 (SPAdes) (version 2) | ecosystem: Host-associated > Arthropoda: Insects > Digestive... | reverse complement strand
TGATCACTCGTCCAGAGGAGTCCTACCGACTGTGCTGCGTCGTTGTGTGTGATCTAGAAACATCAAGAATGGGTGCTCCATATATATATGACATTAGTCACCTAAGGGTTAAAGGAGCGGATACTGGTAATAAAATTGTGTGGATGTGTTGTAAAATATGTGCATGGAGTTATCAAACTTTATGAGTTGTTGTCTGGTGTTTAGAAAGTATTATTGTGATATAAGTAATCATTGTCAAAGACTATATACAGTTGTTACTCTTTGTTGTTATGAATTAGATGACATTGCTAGTGAAGAAGCTGCTGTTCAAAGTGATAAAGGACATTAGACTGAGCTGTGATCATCTGTATATTTACTTCCCACAAAAAATCCAAACTAGTCATAAGGTGTCCTGCATTGTAAGGTATGTATCATGTCAAATACTTCTTAGAATTAAAGTGTTGGTTCTCCTGGTGACTTGCAGTAGTCTATGGCAGTTGGGAAGATCACTTGCTGGACATTCTGTAAGTTTTCTAATACAGAGGTTTTAGATCTGAATTCTTAAATGACTAGTTGACAGTTTCTGGAATGTGTTTACAGATTGTAGTTCATGCATGAAACCTCTGTTTGATCAGGTTTGTTTCTGTGTTATGGTACCACATGTGATTGTGTTGTGTGATGGTAAAATTCTTGCTTCTTTTCCTGGTTACTTATGAATTCTTTTACTTTTTCTCTTGCCTGTGTAATATAGATGAGTTGGTATTCAGAGGCATTCACTGCCCCTTTGTTTTCTGTTATTTTACTTTTGTATCATTCTAAAAGCTGAAAAATCCATTCAGATGTGAGAAATCAGTAGGAGCTTTTGCTTCTACAAAATGCGCAAATTTATAACACTTTTTCAGTTTGAGAGCCAGTTCTTACTGTTGAGCTCCTTTCTCCTGCATACTGGTTGTTGTTCCTGGCACCTCTTCTCAGCTGTCATTGGTTCCTGAATTTTCTCAAACATGGAGAATATTATGGCATCCCCAGTCAGACTGCGCAGCAGTAGCAGGACCTGCATTGCAGCTTCTCCCATTCTTCTTGCAGCCTTAATGTGAAATTTGCTGTTCTTGGTGCTGATCAATTTTCACAAATTAGATTTTCAGAAATTTTTGTGAATCATTTTTAAAATTATAATAAACACAAATTCCCCAAAATCTAATTTGTGAAAAATTTTTAGCCATTACTTTTGCGTATGGTAATGACTAAGACTGTAATTGAAGTAAAGTATTTTACCATTAATGTCTCTTTGATCATACTTAGGTATCTTTCTGTGCTGTATTAAGGTGAATTTTGTATGTCAGGAGAGAAAATTTTTACCTCTGGAACCAATTAAAATTTATGATGTGCTAAGTAATGGGAAATTAATTTTGGATTTACTAGTTTTTACCTTAAAATCAGCCCTCGGGGAATAAAATAGGCTCACAAAGTGAGGGATTGCTGTATCCTATGGTTCTGTGCCAACATTATTCACAAATGACAGAATTTGTTAGTTTTTTGTGTGTTTGGGGCCTGGATTCATCTCTGTACTCCCAATTACCAACAGCACAGTGAGAGCATCCACTGTGTAGAACCACACTGTTTCTCTTGTTCCTTCAGAATTGTCTATTGCCACATTGCTCTTTGTAATTTGCCATGCATCTGCTAAGTTTGCTCTGGCAAACCTCTCTGCCAAAATCCTTTAACATTTAAACCACAACATGCTTATTATTTTGTAGAAACAGGTACAGCCTCTCCTGTGACATACACATCTCTTATGTGTAATATTTTACTGACATTACAGCAGCAACTTCTTGCTACTTTGTTTGCAAATTTGCATCTCCCATGTATATTTCTGAATATAAAAACAGTAAGTTGTTCCACAACATTGGAAATGTAACTAAATATGCAAATGAATGCATTTAACAACTGCAGTTGTTTTTCCTTCACAGTGGGGTGTACACAGGCCGGGGAGTTTTGCACCGAACAGAATGGGGTTGGAGTCCAAAGAAGTGAGTTCTGGCATGCTGTTGGTATTTAACCTTCTAGTGTCAACTTCTAAAAATGAATATATACCAATAATTTCAGGTTGATATTTGCCATTTTAGAGCTTAGTAATATGAAGTCATCTCATGCCATCTTTAGCATCATAACATGAAAATTTTTACCAACTTCTAGGAGTAATGTGTATTTAACCTATGCAGTGATTTTAAGGGAAAAGTTAGTTAGTTAGTTAGTTGTTTAGTTAGTTAGTTAGCCTTTAAAATGTTGATTAAAATATTCCTTTTTGAGAAAATATAAAATTCATCTTCTAAACCATAAAAACATGCACATATTTACTCGTATTTTTATAAATGTATATGTCCTTCAATCTTGAGGCTGTCTTCAGCATAATACAGAAAAGAGCTTCATATGAATGAGAAATTAAAAACATAAGACATAACGTCACTGAAAGTATGTTCTGAACATTGTATACAACGTATGCACACACTGTCCCTTTAATATGACATTGTTGCTGCCCATGAAATCCTATGTCACAGTTATGCGGTACAATATGTGACCTTCTCACTGGTCCATCATCTTTCTTGCTACATATAACACAATGTTTCTCATGCAACCTTGCAGTTCTCTCATTCCTCCTCCAGCATGTGACACATTTTGTGCTGGTCCGAGAGGTTAAGGAGTACAGTCTGTCTCCTTCTTCCATTCTTGTGTTGCTTTAGTAATGCTCAATGGTAATGTATTTTTTTTGTACAGGTTGTATGCATTCAGCATCTTTGTATGGAAAGGCAAAACATTACATTTCACTACTTCTTACATTTTCTGTATGCATAGTTCAGGTGTACTATCCCAATTAACATACATGTCTGTAGTGTGGGACATCAGGCTGTATGCTGTGGGCATGTATAATTTTGTTAGCATGTCAAAAATATTCATTGTTCAGGTAGGGTTTGAGGAATGTCATCACACCTTGAGAGGACACTAAAAGATCTTTGTGTTGCTCATGGTATTTGATGTGTTCATACATTTTTTTTGTGAAAATTGGCAATATTTTATTCGGTTGCAGGTTGGAATTATTTTCCGAGCTCTGTGGGTCATTATTGGAAAGATGTCAGTATTTTTCACTTGGACATATCTGCAATAGGACACTGTGTGTAAGAGGGAATTGAGATCATTGCAGTTGCTTATCCGGTAACTTCACTATACTTTGTTGAATTATGTGTGCCAAAAACACATACTTCTTCATTCATTGACGGAGACAGTTATTTAACAGTATCAGCTTGCATTTGTGGAGACTAATCAGTATGTCTGTTTTATTAGCTCTGATACCACCATAGACAATGTATGGAAAGAGGAGAACTATGACAACTGCCAAAAAAATATGTGATTCTGTACTTGGGAGTAGGAAGCAGAGTGGTGAATGATGACCACTGTCAACCATGTGATGTATCATCTGAACACTCTGAACCTGAATGGTAAAACTTGACAGAAACAAATATCCTCCACTGCATTATTACAGCTTTCAGAATCACTATCTCTTTCACTGCTGTGAACAGTATGTAATAATGTACAGTATACTGCGTATAGCATGTAGCAGAGGGATGAAAATTCACCCTCGTAGCACATTTACTTTTGTAAGAAAGATATTCACATTGACTCTTGAAGACATACTAGTACAACATACTGACATATGTTGTGTGGTGCACCTAATATGATCACAGTTCAAATTACTTCATTTGAATAATAGTATGATGGAAGGAAAGGTTGTGTCCAAATTAATTCAGGATATTTTTACAATTGTTGTCCACTGAAGAGATCTTGAGATAATGAAGTAATTGAATGATAGGTTTTTCTGCACTAATGCAGGATGCAAGCCTTTAGAAGTCCATACAGAGAAACAGTATAATGCAACTATCTGACCTGTCTGTGAGATGTCAGACTAGCAGTTGAATCGCACACACTCTTGAGGAATTCATTCATCTTCTGGTATTCTCTTAAAGAATTTATAAGGCTACTGTGTCAGTCACATTTGCTTTATTCAGGAGTGTGTTATTACAGCAACTAGATCATCTTCAAGCAGGATAAGATATCACTGGTAGGGGAAGAATTTTGTTAAGCCATGGCTGAGCCATAAATTAGGTTATGGATCATGATGTAGTTAGTAGTGGTTAAGGAAGATTGATAGTGATTACAGAATACTATTTCCATCATGTGTGATGGTGGAAGTTACTTTACTTAACTGTATTTGATGATCCTTCGTGCTGCACATGATCACAGAGCCGGTGTGATGTAATATACTGTGCAAGTTACCTACACCAACACATTATTTGTTTAAGATGTGTCGCTAATATGCTGTGCATCATGCATATGCTGGTGTAAAAGCGGGAAAGTGTTATTCACTGAAGAATGGTTAGTTTGGTGCTGTGTACTAGGAAATCGATAAGGATTTATTTAGTTGAAATTCACAAGAAATGTTAATGCTTTGACTTAGCAATTACAAATTTAATATTATAGAATAACATGAGTTTTTATTGGTTGGAAAGCCTTGTGCCAATTCTATCATTTAACCCAAACTTTCTAATTTATCTTAATTTACTTATGTGGTGAGTGAGACATCAGCTGAGAAAATATAGCCACTCATTAATCTGTTATCAATTAAATATTTATCACCATGTTCCAATCAATCAGAAAACCATTTCTGATAGAATTTTTTACCACAAAACCCAACTGCATTCCACCCCCAAAGTAATGGAATTATGAGAGGTTCCATGGAACACTTGCTGATGTGATATATTTTTTCACCAAGATGGATATGTGTGGGATGAATATGTTCCTTATTCAGTAGTGGCTTATATTTGTACCCTTTACACTTTTACCTCATTATTTGGCATTTGAAAGATAAATGAGATTAACCATTAAAGATGAATTTAAGTTTTCTAAGTCTGAATGCTCTGATGATTCTTTAGTAGATTACGAGAGTCATGTGGAAGTTTTGGCAGACAGATTGAAAGCAATCCATGAGCTAGTTCAGAAAGCAAATAAACTGTGGAAATAAATCTAAACAATAACATGGCTGTAGGTCCAACATAAAGACTTTCAGTGTAGGAGATCTAGTTTACCTTTTTAACCGCGTAGCTAAGCGTGGACTAGCAAAGAAATTTTTGTGTATTTGCGAAGGGCCTTATTCTGTAACATGTGACTTTTGAAAGTGACATATAAAACTCAAAGGGAACCTGATAAAGAAATTATCTGGCATGTATGTAAATATGTTAAAAGAATGTAAGAAAAATGTTTTAAATGAGAATTTCATCCTTCAGATGAAATAAAATTGGCAATGCAGTGTGAAAAATCATAAGCAGAAGAATAAAAGAGAATAGAGCAGACAAAGTAAAGATAATGTTCCCCTAAGTGCAGAAACAGATTTTGATAATGGACTATGGAAATCCAAACTATCTATCAAAAGTCTGATCCTGAAAATGCTGTAAGTACAGAAACCATTTTAGGGGATGAATGGTTGCCACCACTCACTCAGATTCCACCCACAGAATTAGCTGCTAGATGGACATGGCCTCAAAGGAGTAGATCTTCTTAAAATATGGACCAAGAGCAAGAATAATAACAGAAGTAAATTGTGATCGAAATATAAATTTGAGACAGTGGAATTTTTTGCCATCACATTTTTATGTTTCAGGGATTCCCATATAAACCTCTGATGTCCATAGTTTGAACCTTAACCTTGGATAAAGGACTAGTCTTCTTGTAAGACTGGGATATATTACTAACTGGAGATAAAAAGACCATAGTTGTCCATCTGAATGTGGGTGACTCAGACTATTCAATTAAGGCATGAAAACTGTAGTAGAAGAGTTGAGAAATAATTAAGCTGTAGTAGTGCAGGGAAATGTGTAGATTATTCAGTATATGTAACAGAAATCAATAGGTTGGCTACTTTGACAGAACAATTGAATGAATTGTTTCACTCATTGTGGGATCTACTGCTTCTTACTGGATTTATTCCCCATCCTTCCAGAGGAAAGAGAGGCGTGATTAAATTTACTGGGTAAGTGATGAAATATTTGCTTGGTGTTATGGACCACTATGATATACAGCAAATGAATCTGTATAGTGATACCATGAAAAGCATCAGAACAGTATAGTTACATTGGCAGGAAGAGCAGGTGTATTGCAGTAAGTTAGACAAACAAGCTGTAGAAAATTCTTAGATGATAGTAAACATGCAAGAGGCTTGCATATTTACATGTTTACCACTTTACAAGTCATAGAATTATGATAAAATTATATTTGTTTATATAGTGCCACTGTTCACAAACTTGAAGTAGCTACCTTCCAAGCTCATGATGATCTATTGCAATTACAAGAGAGCCTGTGCATGACATCTATTGGCAAGCTGTTTATGACACTCACTCCTTCGCATATCTTGCACATATTTTAAAACAGGTGTGCACACAGTTACTTGAAGGAGCAACCTTAATTGCACAGCTGCCAATTGAAAATACGTATATCTGTCATCAAGTTGCAGAAGTTCATGCTGGAGCCATGATATTTATTGATATACTTCTAAAGGGAAGTGAAAGATTTTTTGAAGCTTACCAAGTCCATTCTTTACCCTTTTTTGATTCAGATATCAGTTATTTTGTGAGTGTAAGTACAGCAACATTACTCTTGGCAGTAAGCATGAATAAACAACTTTTCGCGATCTTAAAAGATGACGTTTTATACAAATACAAGAATGTGTACTTCACTGTATGTCCTGCTGCCATAGTAATGTACGAGTGAAGGCCACAACATTGTTTAGTAGCATTATATCGCGGAAAGGTGACATTGCAAGAAAAGTAGGTAGAACTTTAATTTCTAATCCCAACTTGGCCCAGCATGGATTTAATTACCAGAAAGCATGTTTATGGTCTATATTGTTAGTGAGCCCATAATAATCACCAAACTATAGCACTTGGAAGGACCTAAGAACGAGCACAAATCTAGAGTCAAACTGCAACTTAAGAGAACCAGAATGCTTGGAGATACCTTCAATTGTATCACATTTGGTGCAACATTTTGTTTGCTTTCTCATTCTTATGGCAGAACAAAAATTGGTTCAGATACACATCATATAATAGTACCAATGATTAACGAAATAGTAGCTCCAGACAGGAAATAAATGTTTAGGAACAAATATATTTTAGAGAAGGCTGCTGAAATGCTAGGCATAATTAGCACAGTTGATATAGATACTGCATGACCCTCAGTTTACTGGACTAGTGTGAGACAGTGTTTACAAAACTGAAACAAAGCTGATACACATGACTATAGCCTGGCTAAAAGCTTAGGTATTACAGCTTCAGGTTGTATTGTTTGCTTTGCTTTGCTATATGTTACCTGCACTAAAATAACACTATGCCTCTATGTAAGTAGCAGATCTACAAGAGAAAGGAGTTTTCCAAACATCGCTGCAACCCCTGTGACATCGGCACAGGAAAACACCACCATCAAGAAAATCAACAGCTAAACTAATATTAAATACTGCAGTAAGGAATGAAGTTATTGAAGGAGAGAATGACAAAATAGAAAATTTGGCAATTTCAAAGGAAGAGCCAATCCAATTCTTTTATCATTAATGTGTAACTTCATTAATGTGTCACTTGAACTTCATCAATGTGTCACATAATCTTACAATGTAACACATCTGAATGTTGTTATAATTGTATCTATCGACATAGTGTAAAGTGGAATAAAAGTAACCAGTCAGAGGAAGGAACCTGTGCCCATTGAGCAATATATCCTGTTAAATGGGTACAAAATAACCCATAATGGCCCCTTTTATTATCCTTGGTCATCCAGCAACACCAGAAGAGAACTACCGGTAATGCACTAACAGTACCTGAATGGCATTGTACCATCGTACCACCACACCATCACTTGCCCAGCAGCAGCGTCTTTTAGCACAGCACAGCACCAAAGGCTACTAGAGGGTCACCATACTGCAGGAGTCACTAACAGAGAATCATTGGCAGGAACCATTCATCATTCACTCATTAGGTTGTATTTCTCTGTAATGAGACTTCTAATACTTGTTTGTTGTAATTTAAAATTATTCACACTAACAAATCTGTCAAGGCACACAATTGTTCTGGTATCAAGGAAACTTAAACTGTTCCAAAGAATTTATTCTGTTTATTACTAACTTTACATATTAATAATTTTATTAAATTTCATTAAACTATATTTATTAAAATTGTACACTGTGTTGTAGGTCCCTCTCTTCGTGTTTGCTCTTGTACAGGTGTAATACACAACAGCCTGCATCTGCCCACTTGCTCAGTAGCTGTCTAGCTGTTTTCACACAGAGTGTCAAACTGTGCCCATAAACTGTATGTTTAACAATCTTTAGAAGAAATTTTTGCCCTTCTGTTTTACTTATATCTGGCAAGCATGATGCACTTGTTGGTGAAGGGCTTAACAGTAAAGAGGAAATTAAATGACATCAGTTGTAGAGAAATTTGAGGAGGTGGAATACAGTAGTTGGATGGGGAAATGAACATTGTTTTGTTCAGACACCAGTATAATGTTAAAATTTGAGGTGGTGAATTACAGTAGTTGGATGGGGAAATGAATATTATTTTGTTTAGACACGAGTATAATGTAAACAACTCAGTAGTTGATGACTTTAAAATAAATGAAGAGCAGAAGATTTGTTAAGGCTGGTGCTCCATCGAGTAAGAAAGTTTCTTGTGTAAGTTGTGTTTGCATTATTATGAAGATTGAAGAGGCCTTTGGTGTAGGGCTAGAAGTTGAATCACAGAATTGGTTGTCCATCAGTGGTGCTGTAATGAGGAAAGAGGTCATGTGATCTTGCTACCGTTACACACATTCTGGGACTCGTGGTTTATTTGGTGGTGGTGGTGTGGTGAGGAAGAAGGCTGCAACATTATGCAGCCACTATGTAGTGCCTGGGGCTGAGGACAGAGGTGTCATCCATGTCAAGATAGGCTAATCTGGGGACTTTGAGAAGTGGATGAGCATGTGTCGTATGGAAGGGTTGGCAAAATGAGCACATACTTGTCGAGGGGCTGGTCCTGAGTGCACAGAGAAGTTCAGGAAGATAATCTAGGAGAAGGGTTATGTACAGAAAATGTTCTAACCTAGATGAGAGGTGCCTGTTTTGGAAAAAATTTAAATCTGTACATCCATATATTAGAAGGAAAAGATTGTTCTTAGTTTAACCCTTTAAACGCTGAATTAAATCCCATCTGCTATTTGCTGGCATTATTAGGAGCTCACCATTTTCTCCACGTTAGCAAGATAAGGGTTAAATCATTAATCCTTAGGCTACTAATGTCATATATATATATGGAGCATGAGTGTCGTGTGTTGTCAGGTAGAGGTCTCTGTGATGAGCTGATCACTCGTCCAGAGGAGTCCTACTGACTGTGGTGCGTCGTTGTGTGTGATCTAGAAACATCAAGAATAGGTGCTCCATATATATATAACATTAGTAGCCTAAGGGTTAATATGAGCGCCCACTGTAGTGGGCGCAAGCAGGTTAAGGGTTAAAGTTTGATGGGATTACATTGCCATTCACATCTGATGAAGTGCTTCTAGGAGAGCTCATCTACATTGGGCCCTTAAAAAAAAAAAAGACCTAGTTTGAAGTGTTTTGGAGGTCTAATTGGAAGACACAGATTATACAAATTTCTTGGTGGGTTCTTTCAATAGTACCTTTTTTCATGAGGTTGAACAGTATCTGAAGTCAAAGAATCTAATATTCATTGTCCTCTTTATCCATTATAATGCCCCAGGGCATGTGCAGGCTCTTGGAGTGCACCTATTTGAAGATGAAGTATCTGCCAAAGTACACCATCCCCCTCATTTGGCTGATGGATGAGGGAATCAATGAAACATGCAAGAGCTTTTACACTTACTGCACTTTCTATGGTATTTAGGATGCAAGTGACTAGAACTTTTTAGTGCCAGTGAATGTTAGAAGTCATACATGATAGCTGACTGCAGGTTAAACAAAAAGGAGTCCCTGGGTGAGCTAAAGTTCATGACTCTGGGTGGCTGAATGAAGAAGCTTTGGCCAGAAGCAAGTACATGATGATTTTCAGCGGTTCCTCAGTCAGCAGGATGAAGTGATAAACATCCTCACGTTGACCCTTGAAGTTCAAGGTAAAGGTTCCTTGACATGACCACTTTATGGAGAGGCAATTATCTGGGTCATCCAGTTGAGTGAAACTGAATAATTAAAGTGGAGGCATATCACATACAATACAATATATTGGCTGCATAATGCCATAGTTTCTTGTTGTAGCTTATCACAAAGCTGTCATCTGGCCAACTCAAGATTTACAAGGTGGATTATAAAATAATTTGTTTATTATGTAATGAATAAGTTGTGTTGACTGTGATATGGCTTCATGTGAGTAATGGAGTGGTGCTCGCAATGATCATGCAACACGGAGGCTAACATGTCACCCTATAAGGAAAAGGTGTGAGGGCGGGTGGAAGAAGGCATAATAAATGTAAGTTCCTTACTTAATCTTTTACTGATAGTTAGGTTTAAATTCCAACTCCTGCCCTGAACAGAGGGGTTTTTTAATTTAATGTAACCTTAAATGCATTTATGACAGTACAGCAACTGAAGATGGCAGAATGTGAAGAATCAGAGGTCTATATGATGCACAGAAGCCAGCGTGGAAGTGTTAATATGTCTTCCATCTCTTTTTCTGCCATTTGTTCTCTGTGCCTGAGTCACTTACATCATTCAGCAAGGAACAGACAGAGGTAATGGTAAGGTAAAGTTTACCCTAGAGCAGGCCATGAAGGCCTAGAAAGTGGGGTAGATGTAAGGCTGTACTCTTTAACCTTGGTGCTGCATGGGGTAAGTGGTTAGCACCATGCCCTAGCAGCTTTACCCCAAGGAAAGACCTGGTACACATTGTATAGGTGGCTGGGTGGGTCCCAGGGCCGGTCTGGAGAGGTGCGGACAATCTCGTCCCCCACCGGGATTTAATCCCTGGACCGTCCAGCCCATAACAAGTCACTACACTGACTACACTATCCTGGACCAAAGGAACAGACAGTAGTAATGAAAATTCTGGTCTTCTGGGATGATGTACTGTGATATTGCAAAAACAGTTTCTGACATTTTGAAGCACTGTAATGCCATCTTTTTCAGGGTTGACAAATGACCTTGAAGATGAAAGTACTACAATTCTTCAAAACATCATAAACTATTTACTCAGTATGTCAGCATGTATAATGTTCAGCATCAGTGCTGCTGGACTCTCATATCTTACATAAACATTAATGCTTTTGTGTTTATTAAGTATGAATTATACAAAATTAAGACATTTCTTATAAGTTTAGTTTCCCTAATCTGATAATCTCTGTAAGGTATTCTGTGCATTGTGGTTTTGCCATTCATGGGTGTTGCAAGAACGTAACTCCAAAAACTGGGAGGGTTTTTAGTACCACAGTTACATCTCCTGGAATGTGATGTGAGTTTCTTTTCATCAGACTACATGCCTTCACATTCCAGACAGTTGTAGCATTAGTGAAAGGTTTGTAATGGAGACACAGGTTGTTCTGTCAAGAGCCTGAAATTGAATTGCTATAAGTTATATAGTTGAACTTTGCCTTACACAGTGTAAAAGTATTTAAGGTTTGTGTTTCCGTGCATCTTCAGTCACTCGAATAAAACAACCAACTAGATGCATCAATCAGTCATAAAATTTATTGCCTTGTTGTACAGATACTGCTCAACATGTTTCGGGCATTACAATGCCCATCATCAGGAGCCTGTCAAACTGCCGTGGTCCGTTTGTTAACAAACCGACCACGGCTGAGAACACTTCCACCTCCACATTCATATGGAAACCAGAGGCTGCAACGGCAGTTTGACGGGCTCCTGATGATGGGCATTGTAATGCCTGAAACATGTTGAGCAGTATCTGTACGACAAGGCAATAAATTTTACGATTGATTGATGCATCTAGTTGGTTGTTTTATTGGAGTGTTAAAGTCTGTGTTTCACATGAAAAGTCCACTGCATTCTGAATGACTTCTAAATAATGTACTGATGTAACATTTATATAATGTTTCCTAATGATTATTTGTATATTTTGCGTAACTGAGTTGGTTCAATGTAAATTTATATTCAACACAGCTTGATAATTTTATTTGTGATGAATTTTTTATGTTATGAAAGATTACAATTATCTGACTGTGGCAAAGTTCATGGATCATCATCATCATCAATCATCATCTGAGACTTAGATTATATTTCTGGTGTGCAACTTATTTATAGAAGAAGTGTGAAGGGCATCTGAAACAAAAAAGCGCTATGATAATATTCTGGTATTAAGTGCTATACAGTTGAGGATGATATAGTCTTAATGTGTACACGTTGGAATGTCCGGTAGAATTAACATTTTAAAGCTTAGTGGTTACTTTAAGTACCATCAGGTTTAATATTAAAAAATTCTACATAGTGCTCACATTGCATTTATGTCTTTGATGTGTGTCATCCCCATTGTGTTGATCTAATTATATAACCAGAAAATATGTATTACCTATATGGTCAGAACACAACTACATATAT
>Ga0268261_10002786_pt1 | contig 12616 bp, 8 predicted proteins | sample TergutNc150P1_FD_190353 | JGI IMG/M metagenome (GOLD analysis project Ga0268261, IMG submission 190353) | Nasutitermes corniger P1 segment gut microbial community from laboratory colony in Florida, USA - Nc150 P1 (SPAdes) (version 2) | ecosystem: Host-associated > Arthropoda: Insects > Digestive... | reverse complement strand
CAACGGCCGCGCGACTAAGACATCTGCAGAGGGGGAGAATACCATAGGCTGCATGTACAATTTAGACCTCCTGATGATGGGCCTGTGAGGCCTGAAACATGTAGAGGAAAGAAGACAACATTTATTGTATGAAAACAAAAAAGCAGTGTATCAAGTTGGAAATAAAGAATAAATTATACTGAGATGCACGGTCAACAGAATATCAAGAGATAAATTTTGTTGAACATTATCCCCTTTGAAAATATCTCTTCCTGCTTTAATATGACAATCCCACTGACACTTCATTTTTTCCAACTGACCATATTGATTCTGAAGAAATATGGGTTGGCTGCTCTAGCATTTTTCTCGCAGTTCCTCTAGTGATTTAGAATGATTTCACTTTAAACTAACTTTATTTCTATGTTCTGCTTTCCGTCATGAAGGTGTAATTCAAACCACTGTGCATCTGTACCTCGAGTTCCATGACAACTGAGTTAGGATAATGATAATTCATGATTGACACAGATTCTGTAGCATGATCACATGATATTCTACAAACATGCAGGCCTGAACTGGGCTGTATGCGATGGTCAAATTCCTTGCATCCTGCCTATAAGATAAAGCCATATCTATCACTAATCACTTCTGCGTGTCTTTGAATGACTGAAAAGGTTCAGAGATGAACACAATCTTAAATGTAATACAATAAGTGTGTGACTTTCAACTGCTCAAAATCCAGAAACAGAAGCTTTCTGAAAGCTGGTGATCAGAGACCACTGAATGGCCCTAAAATTTATAGACAATTCGTAGCATACTAACCACAAGAAGATCTGTCAAATTATGAAGATTTGGGGAAAGACACAGATCTGTGTAGAGTTTTATTCTACAATACAGGGCTTTGACAATGGTGTATGAGCCTGATACAGTCTTCTTTTTTGGACTTCATCTATTGTCTAAATTTTGATTAAAAACACATTTCAGAAGCCAGCTTTGCTTCCATTTTCTGTCACTGGGCAGCATGGAAATGCTCAATTTATTATGTGCCTCAGAAGAGGTCAAGTCCACAGGCAGTAAAAGGAAAGTAGCTACAGAAAAATTGAAAACAACCACAAGACTCAAAAAAATGAAGCCTGGAACACTCCATAAATTAATACCATACAAAAGACCCTTGAACTCAGATTTATCAGACCACAGACACAACACGAAGAACCAGAATAAGCACATTTAAAATTTGTAACACTACTGACTCCATCTGTTGATAAAATACAAAGCTTTATGGGTTTAAACATATTTAGACAATTCCTTGCTGATTGAAGGACACCAGATGGGTGAAATTGCAGTGCTGGGTTGACTGATGGGATTTTTTAAACAGAACATGCAAGATGTTTCCTTATATTTTCTATACATTGAATTTATTTCTCTCTGTCTATATAACATCTTAGCTTCCTTCCAAAGTATGTGGTGATTCTCCTTAAATACATGTTGCACTGATCTGGATATTTCCAGACATCCCTGCACATTCTGCCGCTGCAGTGAAGTACTTCCTGGCAAATTGTGGTGTGATCACCCACCTTGTACTCCTTACCGTGCACCAGGCAACATTACCTGTCCCCAAAGTCAACAACTGTTATTGTAAGAAAGATTGCAGGATGCTGAGGATGTCAAGCAGCATATAATTGCTGAATTAAATGCAGTTTGATTGGGTGCCTTCAGAGACTTTTATGCAAATTTTAGAACATTTTGACAAGCGTGTTGTAATCGAGAGAATATGCTGAAGGAAAATGCAATCATTTTCTATGTTTGTGTATTCATGTAGACTAAGTTCTGAAACTTTTGTTTTTGTACCATGCATTGTGATGCATTTTGTTGGTTAACATTATATAAGTGCTGAAAGTTTGTTATGTATATCCACGAGGTGGAAGAATAAAAAATCTTTATATGTAATTTTCCGTCTACTTAAAATTTGCAGCGTGTAAAATATTGGAGCGTCGAGACCAGAAGTTCCCATAAATATGTGGAAACCAGAGACAAAGCCGCTGCTATAAATATGTGGAAACCAGAGACAAAGCCGCTGCTATAAATCCAGAAAATTACTTTAATTTTCACTTCCTTCAAAACATCAAATCTTGCCCCGAGAATTTTGGGTGTGGAAGAAGAACCCTCCTCTGAGACATTGGTATTTCTATACCAGTTCACGCAGTATTATCCCAAAACAAGTTTTGAAGATGAATTTAACTGAGCTATCATAATCATTGGTGATAGTTTTTCTCATGACTAAACCATCATATCCTATAAACGGTCTCATCAAAAGTGCATTACACTTTACAATCATCAGATCAGTGGTTCCCAGGGGATCTGTGGATACATTTCTGTAATGGCTGCTTTGAAGTTTACTTCTTTGATTAAAAAGGTATTTTGTTAAAAGTAATCACGAAAATTCTTCAATTGGAGACATGTTTATTTCATGTGACAGAATATCTACTTAAGACACCCTCCATACCCCATGAAGCAAGTGACAACCAGTTTAATCAAGGTCAAAAACCCTTGCAGTGCGTTGTTATGTATGCTACTGGTATGTATGCATAGCTGTCTGATTGCAAAGTGTGTTGCAAATGAAGGCAAAAAAAAAAAAAAAAGAAAAATAGTCTTGTTAAATTAACAACCTTGCATATTTGCACCTGCTACAGATATTTGTAATCTCTAGCTGTGACTTCCACTACCATGGATACTAGTCTGGTTTAGTCCTAGTTCAAATAGTGTTGAGGGAAATGAAGTAGTTATTCTTATTAGCTACAGCACTGCCAGAGAAACAATGTGCAGTAACAGTAATTTTGTTTTTTTATTTATTGTGTATCAGTGGCTAAAAAGAGGTATGTAAGTAAACAGTCAAATACTACTGCAGTAAGTGCATGTGTAACCAACATTGTAAGTGAATCTCAACGTTTTACGTTGCCATCCTATTTTGGCAGTTCCAGAATTGCAAAAAGAAGTAGAGAACAGAAGTATAATGATTCTTGTTTGTCTCTTGGGGTTTATGTATACAGGTGAAAAAATTGCCCATGATACCATATGTCTCGTGTGCAACAAAGTGTTACAAAACAGTTCATAGATATGTACCAAACTAAATACACATTGTGCTACTAATCACCCTTTAAGGTGAAAAGTTAAAAAAGTAATAATGGAAACTCCACCAAGGCCTCCTACTGGGCAAGTAACTGCATTGCAAATGTAGGAGAAGTGCAGAAACCCCAATTAAACCAAATGCAGTGGAAATGGCAACTTGTGTGCTTGGTGAAGAGTCAAAAAAGGAACTTTCAACAATTCATTTGTTGAATAATACTGTTAAATGCTGCATTTGAATTTTCAACAGATATAGAAAAAAAATGATATTGGGACTTAAATCCAGCTTTGATTTTCATTGCTACTGGATGAATCAGCGTGCCAGGGCTAGCAATATTACTTGTACTTGCACTTTACTTGTCCCAGAACAAATTAGAGGAAGATTTGTCGTCTAAATGTTCAGTGTTCGAACTTCATCCATTCTTAGAAAAAATCTGGACGAAGTTGGATTTTCAAGGTATGTGGCAACGAAATCTCACTAGCATTACAGACTGGATGTCGCGACCGACCAGAGAAGTCAGTTATCTACAGTCACTCCCAAACTAAAAGACTGTGTGAGACGAGTAAACAACAGAAATACTTACACCGGTAGCATATACGGTACGATAAAATCTATACTCAAATAATGATAGTTTATTATTCAATTATTTTTTTGTGTCTGTCTGAAAGTGGTAGATTGTAAACATAACGTATATAGTCAGTTCTGGATATACATTTTTAAATTTGGATAACTATCATATGACATTCTTTACATGAAGAAGGATGTCATGATCCGTGTTTATATTTCGAAAAGCAAAAGGAGCCCACGAGGCAAGAAGTACGCGACCCGCAGCACCAGATGGTCCAACCCCTAGCACAAACAGCACTGATCACAGATCGTATATGACTAGATACGAAAATTAATGATATAGGGTGGCCAACGAAGATTGTACTGCCATCTATTAGTTATCACATACGTGGGCTGATCATTTAATTCCGGGACTGATTTTTTTTCCGGGAAACTATAACACGTAGCGAAGTGGCGACACAGTGGAAAACGTGTCAATTCTCTACAAATGTATGTGCAAAATCGGAGGTCGGTATCTTCCCGCATTCGCTCTATGGAAGCCTTTCAGTGAACGTCTACCTGCAGTGTGCGTCGCATCTCACGTTGGAGGAGAAAGTGCAGCAGTGTGTGTGCATCGATTTCTGTTTCTGTCTGGGGAAATCTGGCGCCGAAACGTGCGAAATGCTGCAAGCAGCTTTCGGAGAGTCCTGCCTAAGTCGATCGAAGACAATTGAGTGGTATTCCCGTTTCAAAAGTGGGCGCCGATCCTTTGAAGACGACCTCCGCCCAGGCAGGCCGTCCACCTCCCACACCGAAGGGACTGTGGCATGTGTGCGAGAAATCATTCGCGCTGACCGACGTCTGACTATCAGAGAGGTTGCAGAGAAAGATTAGAATTCGGTACGTGCCAGAAAATTCTAACTGAAGATTTGCAAATGAGACGTGTGACAGCAAAATTGGTGCCCCGTCTCCTGACGGAGGAGCAGAAGGACGATCGCGTGTCAGTTTGCACTGACCTCCATTATCGAGCCCAAAACGATCCCAACTTCATGTCCTCCGTAAACACGGGTGACGAATGCTAGATTTACGGTTACGACCCGGAAACAAAGCAAATGCCCTCCCAGTAGAGCACGGCATCATCTCCTCGACCGAAGAAAGCAGGGCAGGTGAAGTCCATGTTGATTGCGTTCTTCGGCATTGACGGGCTGGTTCATCATGAGTACGTCCCTAGAGGACAGACGGTAAATAAGGAATTCCACAAAACAGTCCTGCAACGTCTCCGCGACGCTGTGCGCAGACATCGCCCTGAGAAGTGGCGCTCCGGCAATTGGATCCTGCACCATGACAATGCCCCTGCCCACAGGGCTGCCACCACAAATGAATTTCTGGTGAAACACAATCTTTCGTCGCTCCCACACCCTCCCTACTCCCCTGACCTTGCTCCGTGCGACTTCTTCTTGTTCCCGCAACCGAAGAAAACAATGAAAATTCGCCTTTTCGATTACGTTGAAAAGATTCAAGCCAACGAGACAACTGAGGTCCATTACAAAAAGTGACTACCAGAGGTGCTTTCGTCAGTGGCAGGAACGCTGGAATAAGTGCATACAAGCACAAGGACACTACTTTGAAGGAGACAAGACCTACTAGCCTTTAAGTCTGCTCATTCACTCACAAAAAAATCAGTCTCGGAATTAAATGATCAGCCCATGTAGTTTTAAAAAATGACGTCGCGACAATGCGGGCCCTGCGCCAAACATTTATACTAACTCCTGCAACGAAAATAGCGGTAGATCGGTCAGTATTGCAGCCAATTACTAATTTCACTTATGTAATAAAACCAACAAATGTATATGTATGAAATATGTTTCATGACGTTATTAATTACCAACACGTATCCACCGCTTTTGCGATCATCATCGGGGTAGCTTTACAAGAGTACAAAGAATACAACAATCTGCCAAGTGGAATATCGGGAACCACTCAATGTTATAATATAAGTGTCAAACATTGAGTATTTTAACCTACACGCTCTTCTTACTGCCTTTTTAATGCTGCTCTGATGGTAATGACAAAAGTGATCGATACTATTGGTAATTTAAATTTAATTTAATTTAAATTTTCGTTTACTAACTGTCAATTTAACCAAATTCTACAAAGGACTTTACATATCGGGTACTAAAGCTTTCAATCACTTACCTCGACATATAAAAATCCTGGTCAATGATATAAAATGCTTCAAATTATCTCTCAAGAGGTTTTTATGTCATCATTTCTTTTATTCAGTTGAAGAATACTATGATCACATTGACGACAAAGACATGTAAACTGACTGTGATTCTAATTTTATTTATTATATTACTTATGCAGCATTTTAATATTCGGTACACAATGTTAAATTATGCAAGTTGTAACTATGGTTTTTATGTACTCTTTCTAACCTGCTGTTAGTTGTATCAGATTGTAAATGCCTGAGGATGTATAATGAATGTGACTCTTTCCATTCCCATACCTGAATGGGATGTATGGAAATAAGTTTGAATAAATAAATGATATGATAACAATAAGTTTTGACTTGTAAGTATCTCTTATCAATACAGTATTGTATTAGTATCTCATAATTTTCAGTACTCTGTACTTATATTTCATTACTGTTTCATTGTTTTTATCATATTATTCAGACATTATATTATGCACCATAACTAATATAACCTTTCTGTAATTACATTATAATCAGAATGTAGCCTATTCAGATGTATCTTGAAAATAATTGTATTGTATTTACTTCATGTATGATATTTGGAACCTTATTTCTGTATTGACAAGTTCCATATCCGACTGGTCATAACCCCTATGGATCAAACGAATGCTAAATAAATTGAAATTGAAATTAATTGCTTGTTTTTGCAAGGTCTGCATAATAAAATTATATTAGCCTATGTATCTTTACACAGTGTGGCATAAACGAATTATTCAAATTTACACATTTTCGCAGACAAGTAGGAAGAACAGAAAATGGCTCCATTTTCACTCTTACCGTTCTATAGCTCTTGTCGTTGTGTTGAACCGCAATTTTCATTATTTACTTTCAGCTCTGCACAAATTGTCTGCTGTGCACGTCAAGACCAACTGCACTCTGTCTGGCAGAATAGGTAATAATTACGTTGTTGTAAAAATGCTTCTCAAATTAACACCTAATAAATAGCATGCGAAAATATTTGTAGTTAGAATTAATTGATCAATGTTATATTTTAATGATAAAAGAGAACAGATGAAAGTGCAACACACAACGTACACGAATATTGAGTATATACGTCGAAAATATGACCCTATGCTTTCGGACATCTTGTGGCTCACTCGGTAGCGTGCTGGACTCCCACGCCGGCGGTCCGGGTTCGATCCCACACGTCGGCGATAGTGTCGTGAAGGTGGTGGTTGCAGGTTTGGATAGTGCTGTGGAGTGCGGGAGGAGTGCAGTGAGAAAGTGGTGGTTGCAGATTTGTATAGAACTGTGGAGTGCGGGAGTAGTGCAGTAAGGAAAGAAGAGGCAACCGGTTACATGACAGCAGTCAGGAAGACGTGGAGTAGTGCGAAGGTGACACATGGGAGTCCTAACGCGAGGAGTGAGCCACGGATGTTTTTGTTTCTTTAAACATTTTATAAATATAATTGTTGATAATTTTGAATCCCCGCACACTGACAGATGCTAAAACAAATATACTTCTCTGCTATATTAATCAATGAATACTGAATTGCTACTTTTTAAATCTGAGAAATTCTAGGAGAGTTAAAAAAGAAACACGTGCGGTAGCCACTTACGCACACAAACATATGTAAATATTAAAATTATAAGTAGTCCAAAAACACGAACCCTCCTACACATTTCAGCGATAAATCGCCAATTAATACATTAATTTTACATGCACAATGTTAAAACACATAAAATATGAGCTATAAATATATTATTATATTTATCTCCATATTATTATACTTATAGGTGATATTTTGTATATTTTCAACACTGTGCATGTAAATTTGATGTACTAATATTGTATGTTCATTTGTTCTGATGTCTCCCTGAGGATGATGATTTATCGCTGAAACATGCAGGAGAGTTCGTGTTTATGGATAACTTATAATTTTATTGTGTGCATATGTTGGTGTCAATACACGACGCAAGGAATGGATAATATTAAATTTGTAAATGTAGCAGTAATATCTGAAACGAAGAAACAAATAAAATAAGCAAATTGGGGGAAAATATCTACTAATATGTTGGTGTTTACACACAGCGAAGTGGGTAATGGGCAGATGATAATCAAGAGAAAACTGAAAATAGGTACAGGTTCCATAACAGGAGTGAGATCATGACAACAAGCACTGTGCGCGAACGTAACAAGATTTGTTATGCCGTATTGAGGAGTCCAAGAATGCGTTCTGCCATCTCTTAGGCAATTCTGGTACTACTACCATTCACCTGTTTCGCTTGCTCAGTTGTCGTCACAGATAATATATGACGGCACTGTTTAGAGGGATTGTCGATTAATCCGAAATCTGTAATCCGTGATTTGGATGTGGAACGAAAACTGTTCATTACTATCCCTCTGATCCATGATTACCACAGAATACAGTATTGAGGAACGAAGCCATTGCGGTGGTTAGTAAACGTGTGTGTAATTGTTGGATTTTTTTTTATTGCCGTAACGAATGGAGACTCGGTACCTGTATGAAGAAAAGCTTGAAAAGAATTTGTAAAGAAAGAGTAAAATAAGTCACATACTTCATGAGTATGCGCATGAATGGGGTGAAACCTGAGCTCCACAACCCTTAAATAAACAGAGGATGCTATTACGGCTCGATTAACAAAAGCAGCTGTTTACACCGTTACTTTGTGCTGTAGTCGTGTTTCCTTCATTTATAATTTCAAAACGTTTGGTGCTCAGAAAAGTGTAGAAGACGACATTCTGACCTTGCAGTGTATGGACTGTAAGTGGCCTAAACCTTGTTTTGTTGATGAGTGCTTAGAAAGCTGCGACCGGAAAGTGGATACCCTGTGCTGCTGCATAGCAACGTCTAGTGCAGAGGACCAAGGCTCTTTATCTTTTGGTAAGTTTATTGCTGGATGCGAAAATATAATAACACACCTTTTGTTGGGAAACTATATAGGCTACCTAATTGCTGTTCACGACAATGTTGAGTTCAACTTTGGTTGCATCTTTGTAGAGGTGTATCCTTTATCATTTTGTTTTGAAGGCTTTGGCCTACCTGTTTGAATTATACTGTTGGAGGAGGATCCCTTACTTTTGAAATAATTGTGCTTAAATTTGCCCCAGTGCTGAATAGAGAAGTGGGAGAAGATAGCCATGTATTGTTGATTGAAACTAATTTCATTTTTCAGAAAGTGTCAGTTCTGTAAGGTGCACCACCGTCATACGGAAATTGGTTTCATGATATTAAATGTAAGCAGATTAATGAATGCTGACCCAAATAAATTAGAGACAGGTAACTTAAAGCAGAGGTCTAACCGAAGCAGTGTGAGATGTTTGTATCAAGTATGGGAAGGTACTGTGAGAAAAAGTACAGGGTGAAGTGGTTCTGATAGTTGAGTAGGCCGGTGGAGGATTGTATTTATTGCTAATGTAAGTTGTGTGCTCTTTATATTCCATTATTTCAGGTTTATGTTTGGGGTTTTATGTAAGTTGAAGTTTGTACCGTGGAATTAACTTTGTGAATTCATAGGAGGTATTGGAAGTTATTTTTATTAATTCTAACACAAAATGTTTTTTGTGCATTAACACCTTTCACCATCACAAATGTTTTACTTAAATCCATACACATTATTTGTATTTGTATTTATTTACATTCCATAAATTTTTACAAAGATGTGGAAACAGTCATAATTACAATATGTAATTTACACATGGTATAAAATTTGTTATTGTATTTTTTAGGCTTGAAGTAAGAGTAATGGGGTTCATGTAAGTTTACACATAACTGACAGTACACAATGTTGTGAACTGGATTTTGTTGTTCATTCATAGGTTGTTGGAGCCAAGGGCAATGCTGGGCTACAGAGCTCTGTGCATTTGTTGAATGTTTCCCTCTGGAATAGGTTGCAACCTCCCATTCCCTAGTTGTTTGGGTTTCCCCACTGAGGCGGAGGAGCTGATTCCCAAGATGGCAAGAGAACCAGTCATACTTAATGTTTATGACATGGTGAGTATACATTTTTAATTGTAGAATGTAAGCTGTGGGACCAGGGTAGTGTAATCAGTGTAATGTCTAGGCTGTGGCTGAATGGTCCAGGGGTTGAATCCTGGCAGGGCCAAGATATTTATCTTTTCTCCAGAATGTCTGGACCAGCTCTGGGGCCCATGCAGCCTCCTATTTGATGAGTACCAGGGTTTTTTCCTGTTGGCAAAGCCACAAGGGTGTGTAATTGACTGCTCAATTCCTCTAGCTCTGAGGTTAAGAAAGGGTGGAGCTGTACATATGCTCCTCCTATTTGTCTTCATGACATGGACAGGGACAGTTTTACTTTTATGCTTTGTATTTAAGCTGTACATATGTTAAGAAAATTTCTGCTTCTAAACGAGTGTGCTGCTTGGCACTAAACGTGGAACTGAGGATAGTAATTGTGGAACACACTTGTATTAATTCAGTTGAGAAAATTTGTTACACACACACACACACACACACACACACACACATACATGCGTGAGCATGCATGCTATATCATATGTACATACACGTGCACAAACACATGCACATGCATGCATACAGTCATATCATGTCATTCTGTTCCCATTGATCCATAAATTTGTTAAAATGACAGGATGTGGAATAAGTCATAAATATACAAAATATACAAAGAATGCAAAGTGTACAGAATTATGACAGGGCAAAGTACTGTAAGCGTTTTATATACGGTATTGTGTGTTATCTGCAGGCATAATAATTCATCTACAGTTTAAAAAGAGTATGTTTTTAAGTATTGTGTTAATGCTACTTAATATTGTGCCTTTTCATTCTTATGACATGTGAGACTTGAGTTAGGCTGTTGAAAATTCTGATGCCAGCATAGAATGAAATTTTCTGAGAATAATAAAGATTGACATTTGGTCTGTGAAGATGATCCTTATTTCATGTATTAAGACTGTATACATATGAATTTGTTTGAAAATTGTCTAAATTATTTACAGGGAACTTGATAAAGTGCTATATTAAGGCGTGGAACAGATAAAATCTCAAAAGTCTCTAATTTTTTAAGACATGACTTCTACATGGAGTTCTAGGTCATGTGCCAACCATAATTCTGATAGTTTTCTTATGTAAAGTAAATATCTTTCTACTTTTGAATGAATTACCCCCCAAAAATTATTTAGTTGTTTATTATAGAGTGAAAATATACAAAATATATTAATTTGGGAGCATTAATGTTGTGTCTAATGGTAACAGGTATCTGTTTTATGCTGTGTGGATGCTTATGTGGGGACTTTCTTATTGAGTGAAATTTGAAGGTGGAGAAATTTGGAAACCCAGCTCGGAGGATATTATTTGTACCTGAATGAGATAGCCACTCTTTAATACCTAACATGTTTTATGAAGGTCAGGTTTGCAAGATATTTTACATGTGTGAGAAATAAGATTATACAACTTTCTTTGTGCAAATCCAAATGGATAGGAGTATGACCATTGTATGGGTAGCAGATAACATCACAGGGTACCATATGGAAGTGTTTTGTAAGGGTATGGAATGGAGTTCACCAAGGATCAATTCTAGGATCTCTCTTTTTTTCATAATACATATTAATGACCTTCTGCTGAAAATAAATTCTATATGAGAACCATTATTATTTGCTGATAATACTAGTGTCATAATTTCAAGCAGAAATTTTGAAGATTTCTACTTAGTGTCAAATTTAGGTCTTATGATTAAATGGTTTGCTGCTAATAATTTAGTTCTAAATTTAGATAAACAAATATAATGAAATTCATAACAAAGAATTCATCACATTCTACATTACATATTGGTTTGCAAGAAAAATGTTTAGAAGAGATAGTGAATACAAAGTTTCTTGATTTACAAATTGATAACCACATCAATTGAAAGAACTATATTGATATGATACCCGATTTAAGTGGAGCATGTTATGCTGCTAGGCTGATGCTCCATATCAGTAACATTAACACCGTCCAATTAATTTAGTATGCTTACTTTCATTCTCTTATAAAATATGGAATAAATTTTTGGGGTAACTCTTCTAACAGTAGGAAGATTTTTACTTTACACGAGAAAATCATCAGAATTATGGCTGGTGCACAATGCAGACTGCCTCTTGTTGTGGTCTATTTAAACATTTAGTGATTCTGCCTGTTCCATGCCAATATGTACTTTTATTAACCCTTTGGCACACTACTTTTTATAACACATGGCGCACCTACAAATACTATTTTTTTAGGCGAAAATGGCAATCTTGTACATTTATATTTTATTCATGCAAAATTAATTTTTAAAAGAGCGTTTCATCAGCTTTCAAACGGTAAAAGACATGTCATGCCATCTACTGACAGAAGGCTAGAATTAAAAGCGAAAGACATTGATGGCTCAGACCGTCTCACAGCCGGCTGTGTATGCCAATGGCTTAATGACCTTCATTGTCAATAATCAGGAAATTATTCAGATTTATCTATACACAATATTAACCCTTTAAACGCTGAATTAAATCCCATCTGCTATTTGCTGGCATTATTAGTTCACCATTTTCTCCACGTTAGCAGGATAAGGGTTAAATCATTAACCCTTAGGCTACTAATGTCATATATGTATATATATATATATGGAACACCTATTCTTGATGTTTCTAGATCACACACGACGACGCACCACGGTCGGTAGGACTCCTCTGGACGAGTGATCAGCTCGTCGCAGAGACCTCTACCTGACAACACACGACACTCACAACAGACAAA
>Ga0268261_10002785_pt1 | contig 12618 bp, 12 predicted proteins | sample TergutNc150P1_FD_190353 | JGI IMG/M metagenome (GOLD analysis project Ga0268261, IMG submission 190353) | Nasutitermes corniger P1 segment gut microbial community from laboratory colony in Florida, USA - Nc150 P1 (SPAdes) (version 2) | ecosystem: Host-associated > Arthropoda: Insects >... | reverse complement strand
CCCGGTGGGGACGAGATTTTCCGCATCTGTCCAGGCCAGCCCTGGGGCCCAACCAGCCTCCTGTACAGTGGGCACCAAATCTTTCCCGGGGTTAAGGAGTGACCGGGGCGTGACGCTGATCTCTCACGCCTTCGAGTGCCGTGGTCATGAAAGAGTAGAGCTACACCTCTACATCTATTCCCCCTATGGGCCGTAGGGCCTGTACAGAGATTCAGTGCCTGTACAAGGGTGCACTTTACCTTTTTATCTTATTGCATCATTAGTCAACAATAAAGCGATACTGCGTGATACTTTTGCAAAAGGTAACGTATAGTCACGTCTTAACAAACAGTATTTATATTGCTAGATTAATTTTGGAAAATTCTCGGCAACTTCAGTCTTTCTAGTATCTAACGATGTGACTATTGAAGTCGTAATATAAATATGTCCTTGATTTGTAGGGGTTTCAAACTTGTTTTCTTGTCCTAAAGGTAGAACACAGGGTGCGGTTCTGGACAGGAAGCTGTTGGAGAATATTTAAACTAAGGAAGAGGAATTAAGAGACGTGGTAAAATCAAGGAGGATGAGGCGGTCGGAGCGTGAAGCACACGTGGAACGAAAGAGCAATGCGTAAACAGCGTGACCAACGACCCAATATAAAGACATGGCGTAGATTGAAAAATTCTATCAAATTGAATATTGACCCTTTAAATGCCGAATTAAATTTCATCTGCCATTTGCTGGCATTCTTAGGAGCTCACCATATTCTCCACGTTAGCAGGATAAGGGTTAAATAACTGGGATAGAATATTGTGGGCAGGATTTATGTAGCTCATGATAGGGTCCAGAGATTGGATTTGTGACCGTAAAGGCAAAGGTAAAGGTAAAGTTTACCCTAGAACAGGCCAGGAAGGCCCAGAGGTGGAGTAGAGGTATAGCTCTACTCTTTCTTTAACCTATGCCCTAGATGAGGGTTGGTGGTCAACACCACGCCCCGGCCGCTTTACCCGCAGGAAAGCCTCGGTACCCATTGTATAGGAGGTTTAGTGGGCCACAGGGCCGGTCTGGACGGGTGCGGAAAATCTCGTCCCGACCGGGATTCCAACCCCGGACCGTCCAGCCCGTAGCGAGTCGCTGTACCGGCTGCTATCCTGCCCCACGGTTTTGCGACAGTAGTAGTACATAATTAGGCGGAATTTCTCACTAGCTGAGCAACTGTTAATTTGTCAAGAAGACACATGTTTAAACAAAATCGCAATTTCATCTGCATGCAGAAAATCAATAAATTTCACAAACGTGAAATAAACTGACTGACCCTAAAAGCAGTTTATTTTGGCAGACATCGCTGATTTTGCTGATAGGCTGACGCTGGCTGTATCAGTCAGCTGCAAGAGGTTCCTGCTTATCAGCATCTGACCAACCAATTAGATATGTAATGTGTGTCAAAATTTATAAGAATTAATTTAACTGGAAACGGAAAATAGGCATCAAAATTTTACGCATTTGATAAACAAGAAATTTAGCTATTGTTTATTTTCTTCTAACTCGGCATTATCACAGTAGCTCGCTACGGCTATAAGCTCATTGTGTGACGCGAAGTGTTACCCTTATTGGAATGCTTGATTAATCACTCAGCTTCTATATAACGCAGTACGCGTAGGTAATGCCCTCACTCATTTTACGGGCGTTATATACTTGTTATTTTGAAGGAGAAATTAGTGAAAGCATAGTGGAAGCTACATGCAATTTGATGAAGTCTGTGACTACAATGTTCGTGAGATTTTGCTGCTTCTTAATAATTCAATGTAAGCCGTACTGACAGCATTGAAAATTACTAAATTATTCATTGATCCGAGTCGAGCAACTTTCTAATTAATTTCGCGTATTTAAATTTTAAATTCACGCCTACAATATTGTAATAAGAAACGAGACAGATAATTTAATAATCGATAAGATAACACTTCTAAATAAATTTGCATACCTATTACTAAGTGTAACTTTATTTTCTTTGCAATATTATAATCTGTGTATAGAACACATTTATTAATTACTTTACCACTATATTGGATTGCATTATATTTGATTCTAAATTTGTTTAGGTATATAAATTGCAATAAGTGAAAGTAGCGAAGTTGAGACATTTTTAGTGTTCAGATTTGAACTGGCAACAGAATTTATAATTAGATCACTCTACAACAGTGATAACAACAAAGTGTCCATAGAGTTAGAAATATCAGGAGTCTTATTCCTAATCCGTGCGCACTACAAATTGGTCGCCAGCGTCGGGATTTAGATTTACCACGCCCAAAATTTTAATACTTGGAAATTACACTGATGTGTACAAGGCTACTGCTTACAGTTGGTTAATAACGGGGTATTGCAACAAGAATTACAGCCAGTAGAATTTTTTTCTATTCAGCACGCACAGAGTTCGTGATGACTGACGCACGGTTACAAGCGGAACTTGCGGAATAAAAAAAGAAATACAGATGCTACGTGAGCGCTTGTCCATGGGAACCCCAACGGTCCACAAAGGCCTTTGCTTAATATCATTGGTTTAAAATGGTCAGGCCTAGAGTCCGCTATTCCGATAGAATTTTTTGACGGTATTGAAAGTTCAGCCCAGATGGGACGGTGGGACAAAATAGACAGACTGAGGATCGCAACCCTACGTCTAACAGATGCAGCGAAAATGATTTATAATGGTTGCACAGAACTCCATGAAGAAAACGTAAAATGGGGGAATTTTGAGTGCGCATTCTGGAGGAGATTTAGAGATATATTTTACGAAAACAATATTTTATGAAACTGCAAACCGCTATGCAAGGGAGAAACGAAAATCCTCGAGAGTTTGCAGACAGATGTAGAGGGCTAGCACAGAAAATTATGGGGGAAAACAGACGATCCAGTGGCTCGACGCATACACCGCAAAAATGCCAAGCTTATGCACCTAGCTAGTTTTGTAGCGGGACTAGCGGGGAAAGTGGGAAAACATTCGATAACAAAATTCGCCAAATTTGGAACAGACTTTACAGATTGCTTTGCAGGGCATGAAGCGGGAAAACAGGAAAAGTTTAATGAAAGTTCTTATACTAGGTTTGAAAACTAGGTCAGATTAGTATCACAATCACACGGCCGAACATATCGCGAAGACAGTAAATCTCGGCAATCAGCTGAAACACACGCAGAGAGTTATGTGCGTAGTCAACACGGTAAAACTTCGCGTAGCAATGGCAAGCCAACGACCGCAGAAAATAGGAATGCACAGACCCGAGCTACACTTAAATGTTACGAATGTGAAGGGATAGGGCATTTTGCAATGGAATGTCCTACAAGGTTACATAGGGAAACAAAACCCTCTGATTGGCAGGGGAAGCAGGAACTCGATACAACGTTCGAGGCACTCGCGTTCTCCCGACGGAAAGCCCCATAGTAACAAAACAGAAAGCTAGGAAAGAACTAAGAATCAGGAAAACTAATTAAAGTGCGAACGAAGACAGCTCCTTCCACCTCGCCACCCCTGACGACGCTGTCAAAACGTTTTCGGTTTATGTTCTGTCGGAGTTCGGCATACATACTATTTCTGTAGAAATAGAAGGAATGGCGGGACGTCTCATTTTAGACACCGGTTCCAATGTGTCAATAATGCAGCCAGGCATATCTACCTGTGACGTCAGAGTACCCTTAGTAAAACCATACTGTGTGACTGGGGAAACCCTTAAGATAAAAGGACAGCAGTTTGTTTCTTTCGCGTTGGAAAGGCGAGAGTAAAGACACCAGTTCCTAGTGTGTCCACTCCTCACAGATGAGACTGGTCTGCTCGGCACAGATTGTTTGAGAATAAGGTGCCGAAATAAATGTCGAGTGTGGTAAGATGTCACCGACATCGATCAAGTGTCTCGGGTATATAGCGTTTCGCCCGTAGGGCACGCATCACTCACTGTATCTGCTGAGGGTAAAGTAAGACTAGCTCACAGCTTAGTAAACAGGTGATGACGTATACAGATGAGCAGTTCTCAGCCAGTCTTAGTTCCGAGAAAAGGTTCAACCAGATAAGTCCTGGCTTTTCAAAGCTACAGAAAACATTACGATAGCACAAAGATGTAGAGACATCGTGTTATGAAAAATAAAGTCTGAGAAGGGGCTAACCCCCTCCATTGGTTTGTGTGGAACATACACAGATACCGATGGATGGAATATTTTCGGCACGTGCGTTTTCACCGGTCGAACCGGGAACACAAGAACCTTCATGCGTGACGTCAGCCGGTAGTCTCACAGTAAAACGAGTTTCTGACAGCTATGTACTTTTAATGGTAGCCAAAACTAGTGATGACTAACTAACAGGACGACTGATCTTGGTGTAGCCGAGCAAATCGCAGAGCCACTAGTAAACAGAATAAATGCTGAAAGCAAGAGTGACACAACTTCACCTACTAAACCTCGAAGGAAACAAAAGAACGAGGCCCCGTATCAGAAGTTACTAAACGGAAAAGTAGATCATATACACCAGGAAGAAAAAGACTTAATTTAGCCGGTACTTTTAAAATACGCGCAGGGTTTCCATGATGAAGACACGAATGATTTTAAGGGTACAGACGTTATTGAATTTCAGATAATGGTGGACAATGTACAACCAGTCAGGAGAACCCAGCACCAAACTCCCTACGCCCTGAGAGAGAGGAAATGAAGTCCCAAATTTAGAAAATGTTGGACAAAGGGGATACAACGGACAGAAAATCACCCTGATCTGCTCCGGTCATTCTGGTCCCAAAGAAAAGCCCAGATGGCAAGCCCAAATTTATATTTTGTGTAGATTTTCGAGCTTTAAATTCAGTGACCAAATTTGACTCATATCCATTGCCAAAACTCAAGAAAACGACCTATACACTTTTTGGCTCCAGATATTTTTCGACATTAGATTGTTTCTCCGGATTTTGGCAGGTTTACATTAAAGAAGAGGAAAAGGAAAAGGCCAGATTTACAGTACCATTTGGACATTATGAATTTAAACGATTACGTTTCGGTTTGTGCAATAGTCCATCCAACGTTTAAAGGTTAATGGACGTGGTCTTAAAGAATAAGACGGGAGTCGAATATTGGGTTCTTATTGATGATATTATAGTTTTTATAAGTATGCAGAGGAGCACGCTGTGAGACTAGAAAACATACTACAGGAATTTGAAAACGCGAACCAAAAACTGCACCCTGGAAAGTGCCAATTCGCAAAATCAGTTTCTAGTGCAGTGCATAGGCTTCATACAAACTTTTTTATTATTACCAACTTGATACACAAATTTCTTGTTCATTCACACAAATTACACAAAATTTAATTTCTTTGCATATTTCGAGCGCAATCCTCTAATCAGCAGTAGGTCAACGTCGCAAATTGTACATATACAGCCTCTGGTATCGTCACTGTGTAAAAGTGAGTTGTCTAAATTATTGTGTTAAAATTTGTTGTACAGGTTGTCATTGGATGTAATACTGTTAGGATTTTTTGGTAAAAACAACTCGTGTATGGCTACATTGCATTGTATTGAGTTATCAGGGCATAAGTCATGTGAAGTTTATGTCTTGATATAAAATTACGTATATTAAATAAATGCTATTTTTGTCTGGTTATTATGAAACTTTGAAATGTTAAATTGTTCAATATTGTTGGTATTATGGAAATTGTAATAGAAATCTTAAAAATATGTAGCTTACGTCTGCAAGTGACCGTCTTGTGCAACCGCTAAGGAATGACTGGTTGGTTGAGTGGGTTATTGAATAGGTGTCAGGTTAGTTGTGATGTTAGGTCTTATATAACAGTTAGTGGAGAACTGGTTGGATGAGCAGGTTATTGATTAAATGTCAGGTTGGATGTGATGTAAGGTGTTTGTGGTGGAGTTCGAATAACGGATTTTGTTCGTTCGGATGTTGTTCCGGAGTTAATTAATTGTTGTGGTACAGTGTATGTACATCTGTTCAAACGGAAGCAGTAGATGTGGTTTGTTGATCGGTTTAAAAGTATCATTGTATCATTAATATTACCGTATTCGTGTCTGTTGTTGAGTATATGTAATGCGTAGGCTGAACGTGGGTAGTTGTTATATATTGCGTATGTTCTTGGTATCTTTCTTTTAGATTACGGTTCGATTGTCCAACATATGCCTTACGACATGTATTACACGTGATTTTGTACACACCGCTTCTCGTGATCTGTTATAGGGGTTTGCTTTTTCGGTCTTATACATTGATGAAGCGTTGCGGTGGTTCTGAGTGCTTTACCTATGTTCGTGTTTTTAAACATGTTGGTAATTGTCCTTGTTTTTGGGCAATGGTAGGTGAAAGTGGTCCAGATCTTGTCTTTCTTTTCAGAGATTTGGTCGGTTTTCTACTGTACCTGTTGATTGAGTTTCTGAAGCAGTTGCTGTAGTATATTGTTGTTTCCCGCTATTGTTTGTATTGTCTTCCATTCTTTATGTTTTTGTCCGGGTCTAGTGGTAGGGAATGCATTCTGGTTATGTGTATCTATATGCTGCCGTTTTTTGTTCTATGGGATGGTTTGAAAGGCAGATTGTTGTGTCCTTAGTGGTTGGTTTTCTGTATGTCTATTTCAAGCTTTTTGTGTTGGCGTGATATTGGCAGTTCTAGAAAGTCTATGGAATTGTGCTCTTCGTACGCAGTTTTGAGTTTTATATTGCTGTGTATATTGCTTATGTACTTGTTTACGTTGTGTAAGTTGATTTTTGTCATGTCGGATATGATCAGAATGTCGTCTACGTATCTCGTGTAATATGCTAATTTCTTGGTGTCTAGAATGTGTTTAATGTTTGCGCCCTCATATTGCTGAAGGAATATATAAGAATATATAAGACCTTACATCACAACCAACCTGACACCTAATCAATAACCCACTCAACCAACCAGTCATTCCTTAGCTGTTGCACAAGACAGTCACTTGCAGAAGTAAGCTACATATTTTTAAGTTTTCTATTATAATTTCCATAATACCAACAATATTGAATACAATTTAACATTTCAAACTTTCATAATAACCAGACAAAAATAGAATTTATTTAATATACGTAATTTTATATAGAGACATAAACTCCACGTGATTTATCATGCCCTGATAACTCAATACAATGCGATGTAGCCGTACACGAGTTGTTTTTACCAAAGAATCCTAACAGTATTACATCCAATGATAACCTGTACAACAAATTTTAACACAATAATTTAGACAACTCACTTTTACAGAGTGACGATACCAGAGACTCCATATGTACAATTTGCGACGTTGACCTCCTGATGATGAGCGGATTGCACTCGAAACATGTAGAGGAATTAAATTTTATGTAATTTGTGTGAATGAACAAGAAATTTGTGTATCAAGTTGGTAATAATAAAAAGATATATTATGATGCACGGCTAACCAAATATCAAGGCTTCATATTGTCAGAGAATGGAGTCGCAGGTTCCGCTGATAAAGTGAAAGCCGTGAGAGAGTACCCGACTCCAAAGAACGCTAAAGACATTAGAGCATTCCTACGACTAGCCTCATTTTATAGGAGACTAGTACCAAAATTTGTCAAAGCAGCAAAACCTCTAACGATCTTGACTAGAAACGACCAGAAATTTACATGGGGTCCTAGTAAGGAAGAGGCTTATGATGATTTCAAAAATACGCTCAGTATATTTCCCGTGCTTACCTATCCAAATTTTGAAATTCCTTTATCCTCACAACAGATGCCTCTAGGGTGGCACTTGCGGCCATCTTATCCCAAGTCCAAGATGGGGTAGAAGGGCCCATCGCGGATGCTCGTAGGCAATTTAATAAAGCAGAACAATCTTATGCAGGCTCAGAAACTGAGATGTTGGCATGAGTTTGGACAATAAAATATTTTCGTTGCTATCGCTATGGGAAGAAATTTCCAGTCAGAACTGACAACTCTGTTGTGACCTACTTGCGCAACTTCGCTGAAAATAACAGCCGACATTTACGATGGAGACCTAATCTGTCTGAATTATACTTCACTGTCGAACATAGAGCAGGATTCAAGATACGCCCTGTAGATGCCCTCAGTAGACATATGGGTGCTCTTATAGACGAGGATATCCAAGATATGAACAACGTCCTTCGTGAACAAGCGAAAGACGCCTTTTGTGTTGAACAAAAACCTGGAATTTATTCCAGTAAGCGCGAGTTTTTCTTGGATGACGAAGACGTCGTGTACAAAAGCCAGACAGGCTTCAGACACCAATTGGTTGTGCCGAAGACCTTAATCCATCGTATTATTAAAGTGAAGCACGATTCAGTCTATATAGCGCATCCAAGTGTCAAGAGAAACTATGACCTCTTTTTCACTCAACTATTGTTGGCTTGGAATGCGTAACTCCATAAAGGACTAAGTGATAATGTGTGATGTTTGCTAAAGGCAAAAAAGAACGAGAATTTGTGGCACCCCTCGGCGACGTTGAGCAGCTGTCAGCTTCCCTTGAAATTAATGCTATGGACATAACAGGCCCATACTTGTTAACACCACAAAAAAGTCTCCTCACTTTTACAGATCAAGTATGTTGAAGCTATACCCATAAGCGACCAAAGTGCCGAAACATGTTCGAGGGTGTATGCAAGCCAAATCGTTACCCGACACGACACAAGCTCAAAATTAATTACAGACCAAGGGAGAGCATTTATGTCCAAATTTTTCCAGGAAACATGCAAAGTACTGGGTTTCCACAAAGTAAATACTACTAGCTACCATCTAGCTTCAAATGGTATGGTTGAAAGCTGGCAAAGATCGCCAAATACTGGCGTATCGCATTGTATTAACTCAGCAAATAATAATTCGGATGTATTCGTGCCTGTTTTCCTCATGGATTACAGAGCAACCCCAAATACCACTACTAAATACAGCTCCTATCTTTTACACGGTAGAGAAATGTCGCAACCCACTAGAGAAAATTTAAAAGCTAAAATTTCAAAAGAAAATCCAAGCCATAGACAATGGCTAGAAAACTTGAAGGCCAGCCTAAGGTCACCTTACAAATTAGTAAAAGGAGCAAACAGCCGATCGCACCAAAACAAAAAAAATATAACGATCGCAAGGCCAAATTTCGAAAACTTTAAGTGAAAGACTTGGAATATCTGTACAACCCTGCAATTAAATCGGATTTGTCCAAAAAATCCGTAAATTATGGACGGGGCCATACGAGGTGGTAACTAAACTTTTAGTTTTAAATTACGAGATAGTGGATCACGAAAACAAAAGACTGGTTGTTCATGTGAACATATTAAAACCAAACTACAACCCACAAACTTGGAAACCCAAATTGAAACAGAAAGGTACGATGAAACTACCAAAGAAACCCACTTCATGTCAAGAAGCAGAAAAAAAGATGAACACTATCTTAGGTTTCCACTAAGAACAGAAGTTCAACTTCAAAAAGAACTTCGTCCAATCAAAAGCTAAATACTCCAGAACCCGACCCACACCTGGCAGATATCAAAATGTATGAACACAGATCCAAATTATGAACTCCCTCAAACCCCCAAATCAAAGCGAGAATTACAGCATACGCGCACAGAATCCTCTGTTACGAGGTGACGGGCTAGGATTATATTACAAGAATTATACTTTAATACAGACTGAAAATTATATTACTTAAATTACCTTAATTCAATTAAACACACTAATTTATTGTAATATTTGTAATTTTTCAGCATGCATCTTGAGTTTTGTAGCAGCCAAATATTCCATCCGACCGACATATCACAGTGTGATATTTTTAAAGAAACCGACGTCATCCTAAAAAATGATATATGTCATGTTGCCATAGACTGATATACAAGTACGTATGAAGAGAAAATTTGAACCATTAAGGGAGATTTACTTTTAGTTGTGATCCAAAATAAATAATTTATGCTTATCTCTGAGCTAAAGCAGATAGACACACTTTTGGATAGGGTGGAAAAATTCATGACTTTCACATTTTACCTAAATTAGATTCTCGACGTAGTTTGATAGATTTTAGTGGTACTGTACTGAGAACACTCTTTAGCACTGCTACTCTGACTGTCCTTCATTAATTGCATGAAACGCTTGACGAATTAACATCCAGAGCTTAAGACATTGCTCACTCTTTGTCGTCAGATTACTTATATTAAAAATTTAGACTCTACTGCAAAAATAAATGCAGCCGGTATCGCAAATATTGTTAAAGATATTGTAATACGATCGAATGAAAACTATCAAGTTAATAAAGATATAATGTGGCTGAATTTTACCTTATAGGTCGAAATAAATTGTTTAGAGCTATTAGAGAACTGCAGTATACCTTACTGCATTTAATCCAGCGAGTTGATGAGTTATTCGCAGCCATACAACGTGCAATTCAAAACAAATTATCTGTGAACCTGATAAAAACCACTACTTTACATAACATACTGCAAAATGTATCTCTATTCTTAACTGAAGGGAGTCGTTGCTTTGCCTTCGAAGTTTAAAGACGTGTTCGATCCAAGCTCGAGCGGTCAAGTGCTATAAACTCATAAACCGCCTAGGACCAGGAGGGTCCGAGGCGAAACAAATATCGACGATCCAAGTGTGTGCTACAGACAAAAGAAATTTCTAAGTGTAAAGTGTAGTGTGGTTCCACGAGAAACTCTGCTGGACTGTGCGTACGAAGCAACGGAACGGTGAGTAGAGAAACGCAATCAAAGGATCTGCACATAATAGATAACCCGGAGAATGCATGCATGTGAAAATACATTCCAATACTATCAGACAACCACAACCAATGAGGCTGTATTACTTCATCAAAATAATGTGCTGTTCCAAGAGAACTATAAACGCTCTCAAAACGAACAAGTACTTTATAATTAATGGCAAAAATTCCTTGCGGAAAAGAAGCAACTAAGCGACATGATTGGAGAGCTGCAACTACATATAGCAGAGCTAGAAAACAAGTTTAAAGCATTTGAAGTAATGGGAAGTGCCACCATTAGCTCTAACCAAAAATCAGCTAGAGTAGAATACTTCACAGATGAAGATGAACTTGCTGAAGGGACAGAATGCATAACAGTAAAAAATAAAAGTAAAAACGGAAAATGAACACTTCACCCACTCCACACCAACAGCAACGGGGATTCTCAGAACCACCACAACAAAAATAAAAAGATACCAGCCCCCACCGATAATGGTGGATGGTATAAAAGTATACGATGAATTTTATGATAAAATAACTGAACATATACCTGCAAGTAAATTTAATAGAAAACTAATAAAGGAAGGCAGCATTAAAATCAATGTAGCCGATAGAGAAGTATACAGAATGATGACAAACATATTATTGGAAGGAAGATATGCTTGGCATTCCTACGAAGATAAGCATACCAGACCAATTAGAGTTATGGCAAGGAACCTGCACCACTCGTGCAACCCTAGCAGAATAGTCAGCGACCTCCAAGCAAGAGGATATAAAGTAATAGATGCTGCGAATAAACTTAAATGGGGAAGTAAAGAACCACTTCATATGTTTGTACTGACGTTCAGTGCTGATGAAAACACAAACAAGATATATGAGATCTCTAGTATTCTAGGTAGTAACGTAGAAATACAACCCCTTAGAAAATCTAAGCTGATATCACAATGCAAGCAGTCCCAAGCATACAGGCACACAACGGTACTGTAACAAAGACCCAAGGTGCGTCAAGTGTGCAGGGAAGCACCATACCAAAGAGTTTAACAAGCCGAAAGAAGCACAACCGAAATGTGTGCACTGCGGAGAAGCGCATCCTGCTAATTATCGAGGCTGTAGTGTAGTCATAGAATTGCAAAAAATTAAAACCCAAAACACGAAAGCGAAAGGAACAAGTTTGCCCCAACGACAGTCAGCCACAAACCCAAGACAGGCAAGTAACACTACTGAAGTAAGGATCCAAAGTAGTATCCCACAAAAAGGAAATAGGGAAATGACGTATACACAAACAGTGGCTAAACTTAATGAGCAGCATAATGTGCAAGAGAACGAAGATGTCAGACACTGCAGCTCATATTAGATAAACTAAATAAACAAGAAACGCTCTTCAACACATTTGACGAACGCATCAAGAAATTGGAGTACAGTGCCCAGAGAGCTACACCCAAAATACAGCAAAAATGAATAGTGCTCTTAAAATTATGGCATGGAATGACAATGGTCTCTTATAACATCAACAAGAACTGCAGGCAGTCCTTGACACAAAAAAGTGGATGTGTCTGGTATCTGAAACACACTTTACTAAGCAATCATACATTAAGTTTAGGGGCTGTAAAGTATATCATACCATCCACCCTGAAAATTCTGCTAGGGGAGGAAGCGCTGTCATAATTAATGAGAATATTCATCACCATGAAGAAACAAAATATGAAACAGAGGGAATACAGGCTACGGCCGTACGCATAAAGGCTAGGAACTGCTCAATAGTTGTGGCGGGAATATACTGCCCCCTAAGCACCCATTAAAGAAATACGAATATTTATAATTTCTTGGACATTTGGGGAACAGATTCATTGTGGGGGCGATTTTAATGCCAAGAACACCCACTGGGGCTCTAGGTTAACTACAACCAAAGGTAAAGAACTACTAAGAGCAATACAAGAGACCAGA